>Ga0114963_10001003_pt1 | contig 19463 bp, 18 predicted proteins | sample C_131016_EF_Meta_FD_87019 | JGI IMG/M metagenome (GOLD analysis project Ga0114963, IMG submission 87019) | Freshwater microbial communities from Lake Croche, Canada to study carbon cycling - C_131016_EF_MetaG | ecosystem: Environmental > Aquatic > Freshwater > Lake | place: Lake Croche, Canada...
TATTGAATCTTTATAATTTTTTTTTTTGAAATATTTTCTAATTCTTGAATAAAACTTTGTTTCCATTCGCTGGCTGCTGCACTCAAATTATTATATTTTTTTAATATTCTATAACTATAAATTTCACCCAAAAAAAATATCACAATATTATCTTTTTTTTATCTAGCCATAGGTTTAATATTAAAAAATTATATACTTCTTTTTGATAATTATAATTATGCAAATTTTTTCTTAAATTTTTTAAATATACGTCATGATAAATTGAATTTTTTTTATTTATTAAATCATTTACTAAGCTATAAACTTTTTTATTTTTTAACCATTTATAAAAGGGAATTTCAAAACCTTTTTTCTTATTTTTATAAGTTAAATTTGTTTTTTTTTTGTAAATATTTCTTAAAGCTATTTTGCTATTATCATACTCTATTTTAGCATACTGCGTGGTAGATGCGGCTAGCTCTACTAACTTATGATCTAAAAAAACAGGCCTTAATTCAATTGAATTTCTCATACTTGCTACGTCTGAATCTCTCAACAAAGTATTGGTTAAGTAATTTTTTAAATCGAAACCAAATATTCTTTTTTTTAAATCAATATTTTTATTGTCATATTCTTGAAATTTTATATTAAAGTGATCACTTTCATCGTTGTAGAAATTTTTGTTCACAATTAATCTGTCTTTTGTATTTAATATTTTCCTTAAAATTAAAAAATACTCTTCTGTTGATAGTAAATTAAAATAACTATCAAGGCATAAATTATTTTTTCTATACTCGAATAGCTTACTCATTATTATATCTTTAAAATTTCCCTTTCTCGTTTTAGATTTTAAATAATCTAAATGTATCCCATAACCAAAAAATAATTCGTCCGCTCCCAAACCACTAAGACAAATCTTGTTTTTTTTTTTAACTATTTCCGATACCAAAAATGTATTGAGACCGTCACAAGATGGTTGATCCATAATATTGACATATTTTAATATTTTTTCGAAAGCATCATCATCACTAATAAACTGAGTATTATAATTACCGTTAGTAAGTGAGGACACTCTTTCACCTTCAGCACTTTCATTAAATGTTTCATTGTCACTATCAAAATAAATATTATAATTATTTATTCTTTTATTAAGAATTTTAGAGGTCACTAAAGATATAACGCTAGAATCAAGACCTCCACTTAAAAAGGATCCTATGCTTACGTCTGAGACTAATTGTTTTTTAATACTTTCAAATATATTAAATTCTAAACAATCTAAATATTCTTGATGGTTTTTAAAAATTATATCTTTATTTAAAAAATTATCTATGTCCCAATATTTACCACACTCCATTTCCATACTTAAATTAACTTTTATAAAATGACCCGGTTTTAGAAAAAAAATATTCTCAAATATTGTTTCTGGCTGCAAAACTACTCCATAATTTATAATATCTGCAACTGATGAATGTTTAATTTTTTTTAAATCAGGATAACAAGATACTATCGGATCTATTTCTGAGGAAAAAATAAATCTATTTTGATCCTTATAATAAACAAAGGGTTTGATTCCTAATCGATCTCTTGCTCCAAAAAATATATTTTTTTTTTTATCCCAAATTACAAAGGAAAACATTCCTTCTAATTTTTCTAAAATTCTCTCACCATAATAATTATAGCCTTCCAATAAAACTTCTGTGTCACTGTCTGTAAAAAATTTAATACCTAAAAGTTCTAAATCTTTCTTTATTGATTTATAATTATATATTTCGCCGTTATAAGTTATGATATTACCATTATTTTTTGAGATTAAGGGTTGATTTGATCTATAATTAAGATCCAAAATACTTAAACGAGTAGCTCCAAAGGCAAAATTAATTTTTTCATCAAATAATGTTTTGATGCTATCAGGTCCTCTATGGGCCAACTGATCAGTCATTATTTTAATTTTTTTTTCTATAGAACTGTCTCTAAATTTTTGATAAATGCCAGCAATTCCGCACATAAAATTTGATTATTTTTTAATTTTTACAAATTCAGCAATTAAAAACCACCCGAATTTTTTAACAAGAAAATTTATTATAGAATTAAATAAATTCAAATTAAGTTTCTTTAATCTATATCCTCCAGGAAAGGGCAAGTGATCAGATTCTGGTAAAGTATAAATATTTTCTATTTTAAAATTATTTTTTTCTAAAATGCCCTGAAGTTCTCTTTTAGTAAAATGTCTAGCAAAAAAACCATCTGTGAATTCCATGTTAATTTCATTTAAGTTTTTTTTCATGAATTTACCGCAAATAATTCCTTTAAAAAAACCCCCATACAAATAGTATCTGAGAGAATTTTTATTATAAATCATTATATTGCATTTTCCTCCTGGCTTTAGGACTCGCCATATTTCAGATATAATTCTTTCGGTATTTTTTGAATGATGGATCACGCCCCAACTCCAAACATAATCGAATGATTCATTTTCAAAAGGCATGCTTTCTGCGTCAGCTTCTATAATTTTTCCCTTAAGATTTCTTACTTCAAATCTTTTTTTTGTTATGTCCACAGCTCTTTTTGTTATGTCAATTCCAGTATAGTCTAAATTTTTAACATTTTTACACAACAGTTCAGCATGAGTTCCCATGCCACATCCTATTTCCAAAATTTTTGAGTTCTTGATGTTGTTATATTTAATTATTTTATCAAAAGGAATCGGATCCTCACTTGTAAAAATATTGCTAATATCAAAAAATACTTTGTCTAATTTGCTAAAAAAATCTGAATTTATCTTATCTAAATCTGGTATTTCCGAGATCCATTTATTTTCGGAATCCCAATTATAATTCATGGGATTATTCTCCCACCAATCTTTATTATCTTTATTGTTAGTTATTGTTAAATTTTTTCTTTTAAATATAGACAATTTTAATAATCAATTAAACCAGGTTTTTTTTTCAAAATTTTCGTCATTGCAATAATATATTCTTTGTTTTGCAAAATTGATATCGCTTAACGCATCAACCATAAAACCGCAATCAACAGATAAACGATTTAATTTTTTTATTTGAACTAGAATATTACTTGACCCTACTCCAGCAGCAACAAATACTATGTCTGGATCTATTTTTATTTTATCAAAATCTAAAACATCCAACATTGGGTTATTTAAACTTGTATAGTAAAAATCTACTTCCAAAGCTCCCAACTGAATTAAGTTTTTTTTTAATAAAATATTTCTTTCTTTCATGTCGGAAGTAAAAAATAGTAGTTTCTTATTTTTAAATATCAAATTTAATTTAGGACCCATAAAATAACTATTTACAAAATAATATGCAAAATAATTACTTAAATTTAAATAAATTTTATGTTTTTCTAAAAGATCTAAAAAATTTTTCTGATAAGGCTCTGTCAAAATGTGGGTAGAAAAATTAGGACACAACATACCATGTTTTGCAATATCCTGTAGATGTTCTAGAAATTTTTTTCTTAATTTTTTTAATTTAAAAAAATTATAAGTTTCACAATAACCTTTTCGACCCGAACTATAAAATGTACTTTTATAATATAAAATTCTTTTTAAGTGATTGAATAAATAATATATTTTTTCGTATCCTTTATACTGGAAAAAATACCTTCCAAGTGAAAAAATAAATTCACCATCGCTCATTCTAAATATAGGAAAATATTCTTTTTTTAAAATTTGGCTATTCATTTTCTTTTCAAAAATATTATACCAACTTTCGCCACTTATATTATTGGGTGGATAAAAATAAAATTTGTTTTTTTTTCTGATTTTGTCAAATCCACGAATAATCATCTCTTTAGGATTTGAAAAATTTATAATCAGTCTATTATTCTCCATTTAATTATACTAAATATTAATGTAAAAAAATGGTACCAATAAATTTTTTTGCCTTGAGAGTAATTTCTTGAATATATTGCAATAGGAACTTCATAAATTCTCAATTTTTTTTTAATAAGTTTTACCGTCAATTCGGTGTCTATATCGAAACTTTTGGACTTTAAATTTAAGTTTTTCAGCGCATCAGACTTAAAAACTTTATAGCCAGTTAAAACATCGCTAAATGATTTGTTAAAAAAAATATTTACAATAGTTGTTATAATTTTATTAACCACCAAGTGTACAAAACTATAAACGTGAAAAGGCTTTGAGCGAGAAAATCTTGTTCCATAAACTACATCGGCGCTATTATTTAAAATAGGTTCTAAAATATTTTCATACTCTTTTGGTGAATATTCTAAATCTGCATCCTGAATAATCACAATGTCTCCTTTGACATTATTTAAGGCATTTATGACATTAGATCCTTTTCCTTCATTTTTATCTCTAAATAAAACTTTAATTAAGGGATTACGAATTGATTTTAAAAATTCTTTCGTTCCATCAGTAGAATTATTATCAGATATAATTATCTCTAGATCTAAATTTAACCTTTTAGCATTTAATACTTGATCTATGCATTCTTCTATAAAATTAATTTCATTATAAACAGGTATCACTACTGATAGAATCATAAAGTTAAGCTACGAATTTTTTATATAAATAAATATCTTTTTTTAAACTTTCTTTTGATGAATGTTTTCCAGATAAAATATTTAAAAATATAGCTTCCGAATTATTACTTAAATTTTCTAATGCAAACCAATTTTTTGGTGGCACGACAACATTATTGCAGTACTTATTTACATTTAATTTAATTTTTCTAATTTTATTTGTTTTTTTATCAACAAGCAAAATTCTTGCTTTTCCATAAATTAAAAAAAGATTACATGTATTTTTTAAATGAAAAATCCATCCTTTCTTCTTTTTAGGAAAAATCTTATTTATATAGATCTCATTATTAATTTTACTAAAATATTTAATTTTATATATATTTCCATTTTTAGAATTAATAATCTTAAATTTTTTTTTTAAAAGCCGACTCATTAAATCTTATTAAAAAAACTCGATATTTGTTCGCTAGTTATTTTTACTGCATCTTTTTTTTCGTACACAACACTTTTGTACCAAAAAACTGTTTCTCTTATTGTTTCTTCTAAATTTAGAACAGGCTTCCATTTTAGAACTTTTCTAGTTTTATCAATATTTAATTGAAGAATTTTATGTTCTTTAATTTTATCGTTGATAATTTCAAATTTGCCTCCACCCCATATTTTAATAATACTTTTTACAATTTCTTTCACATTCATTATAGATTCTGTCGAGGGTCCAAAATTGTAGGATTGCGAATATAATCTAGGATTAAAAAATAATTTCTGACCTAACATTAAATATCCGTGAACTGGCTCTAAAACATGCTGCCATGGTCTATTTGAGTTAGGATTTCTAATAATTATTTTTTTATTTTTAATTAAAGACCTAATGCAATCTGGAATTAAACGAAATCTAGACATGTCTCCACCGCCAATTACATTTCCTGCTCTAGCGCTTGCTACTCCTAGATTAGGTTTATTAAAAGATTTCTTATATGAACTTATTGCTATTTCTGCGGCTGCCTTAGATGCGCTATATGGATCATCTCCTCCCAAAGCATCATTCTCTCTGTAACCCCATAACCAATTTTTATTAAAATATACCTTGTCTGTAGTTACGCACACTAAGCTTTTTACAAAATTAAGATTAAAAGATATGTCCAAAATATTAACAGTGCCCATAAAATTTATATCAAAAGTATTTAAAGGTTTTTCATAAGACTCTCTGACTATTGGCTGAGCAGCTAAATGGAATATTATTTCTGGTTTAAAATTATTTACTATTTTATTTAAAGACTTGTAGTCTCTAATATCATTATGATAAATTTTAATTTTATTTTTTAGATTGAGTTGATAAAATAATTTTTGCGAATTCTCTCTCAAACCAGTACCAACGACTTTAGCCCCAAACTTGTTTAACAAGAAACAAAGCCATGAACCTTTAAATCCTGTAGCACCAGTAACAAATACTTTTTTATTCTTATAAAACTTAGAAAGTTTCATTAAATTATTTTTTTAAAAGATTTGGTTGTTAGCTTACTATCAAAATCTTTTTGAGTATAGATAATTTTATCTTTAAATGAAGAAAGCCAAGCTCCCCACCAATGATAAGTACTATTGTCTATAATAAAATATTTGAATTTAGACATTACATATAAGTTTTCAAAAGAGTTTATTTTCTTTTGAGGATTAATAAAAATTTTATTTTTAAAATTTATTAAATTAAAAATTTCATCAAATTGAGCTGAAAATATATATAAATATTTAAATTTATTTTTATTCTTTTCTAAAAAAAAATTAATATTATTTACATAGTCTTTACTATCCAAAATATTGCCATATGAATAATTTGATAAACAAAAGCAAATAGATTGATTAAGATTTACTAATTTAAAATCTTTCCTAGTAAAAGCTGTTTCAATTTTCTTTATAAGATTAAATTCGTGACTTTTAAAATATTTTATATCTTGGAAATATCCCTCAATATAAATATTATTTTTTTTACTATTTTTAATTTCTAATAAAATATCTTTACAATTTTTCTCTTGAATATAGTCCACATCAAAAAAGCTAGAAAATATCTTAAAATTTTTTACTAAAAATCTATTAAACTTTCCTAGAAAACCAAGAAAGCAAAGTTTTCTTTCCTGAAAAAAAAATTCATAATCCATTTTATCTAATAAAAAAATTTGATTATATCTATTGCCTCCTAAGAAGGTTTGATAACCTGAATATCGATCTACAAGAATTGGAATTTTTAATTTTATTGAGAGATAATTTAAAAAGCAAAAAATAAATAATTGATTACCTAATCCGCCAACAATTCTTAGAGTTATATTTTTTTTTTTAATCAAAGTTAGTCTTTTTATTAAATATAAATTAAAGTATCAAATTATTTTATGAACTTATTTAATAATTTATTTCCAATTTTTTTTATTTTAGGAAATTATTTATTATTTTACGTTTTTTTCAGAAAAAAATTTAATTTAATTACTAGTCTAATTTTTAGTTACTTATTATCTAGCATTTTTTTAATATCTATAAATAAAATATTTTTAATATTAAAAATAATCACTCTATATAAATTATTTATTATTATCATATGTATAATATTTTTCTATTTTATCTTGAAGAATTTAAAAATACTAAATAAAGATTATTTTTATCTTCAGAGCCTAGTAAAAAAAAGAAAAGAAAAATATTTTTATTATTTTTTGTTTTTTATTTTTATTTACTCATTAATTCAATCTATTTTTGTTCCACCAACAAATTTTGATAGTTTAAATTACAACATAACAAGAAATTACTTTTACATAATTGAAAATTCTATTTACCCAATAAATAATTATTTAAATCAAAATATTTTAATAATGCCTTTAAATAGCGATTTACAATTCTTAACACACGCATCTTTTAATTCAGATTACTTCATGAATATTTTTAATTTTTACGGCTTTTTTATTATGGCTATTATATTTTATAAAATACTAATAATTTTAAATATAAAAAAAGACAATATTGAAATTTCACTTTTCTTATTCTTATCATTAAGCAATATTTATCTATCTCAATTTAATACAAAAAATGATTTACAATTATTAATTTATTTTTTGATGATTTTGTATTTTTTATTTGAGATAATAAAAAATAATAAAAATTATATAAGCTTCATTATTTTAGCTATAGCGTTTGTTTCAGGAATAAAGTGGACAGCTATTTTATTTTTAATACCAGTTTTAATAATCCTGTTTTTAACTTTGTATAAAAAAAATATCCTAGTTTTATTTTTAAATAATTGTCTTATTTATTCACCGATCGTTCTTTTAATTTTACCTATTGAAATCATTTACTTTAACATAAATTATTTTAACTCAATAACAGGTGACGCTGGTTCAGCAGGCTCATTATTTTTAAATTCTGACGGCATCAAAGGAATGCTTTCAAATCTATTAAGATATTTTACTTCTTCTATAGACCTAATACTTCCTGTGCACAAATTAGGTTTAAAATTTATTACAGACTTTTTCGACAATATGAATAATTATTTACAAAATTTATTATTTAGTGAAAAATCTTTAGGCTTAGCTATTATAATAAAAGATTCAGTTTTTTTTGATTACTCATACACCTTAAGACCACACTCAGATTTTACTTTTTTTGGAATATTAGGATGTTTTTTATTTATTTGCCCATTCCTTTTTTACAAAGCAAAAGGTAAGTACCAAAAAATATTATGCTTTATAGCTATATTCTTTATATTATCGATATCTTATACGATTTCTTGGTTTCCTTGGAACGCTAGATATATCTCTATATTCTTTGCTGTTGGTGCATTACTTTTTGCATCATTTGCTGGCTATTATATAAATAAATTTAAAAAAATTTTTAAAATATATATCTGTGCATTAGTAAGTTTTAATTTACTTATGCATATTCCCCAACCACTAATAAAACACAGCCAAACTGAAAGTTGGATTAATACAATATACAACAGAGAAAATTTTAAAAGGTTTGCAATACCAGAAATTGCAAAAGTAAAAGAATTAAAAAAATATATAAGAAACGGGGAACCAATAATTGTAATGATGGAGAATAATGAAGAATTAGCACGTTTAGATGGACCAGCACAATCGTACTACCAAATTTTACGTGACTTTAATGATAGCTACATTAGATTTGTTAATACAAATTTCCAATCCTTGAGCCAAAATAAAAATACAACTTTAAGAAAAGAGGAAATTCAGAAATATTTTTATATTGTAAATTTTAGTAATAAAAATTTAGACAACGTTGGTTATCGATGCATTAATTGTCGAAATAAAAATGAATATAAAATCTACGCAACTAAATGAAAAAAATATTACACTTTAGTGGTACATATCTTGGGGACGGAGCTTCATTTAGTGTTATTAATCTTAATAATTACTTAAACACAAATAAAATTAAATCAAATTTTTTTTTATTAAAAAAAGAAGAGCATAAAATAAAAAATATTTTTTCCTTAAATAGTACATTTTGGGCAAAGTTTAATTATTTTTTTTTAGCAAAATTTGAAACTTTATTATTAAGATTTTATAAAAAAAATAGAAATTTTGCTTTCTTTAATAACTTTGTTGAATCAAATACACTGCAAATAATTAAAAAAGAAAATCCGGATGTAATTCATTTTCATTGGCTACCAAGATTATTTAATTTTCGTAAGATTATTAAAATAAAAAATAAAATAATTATTACTTTAAGAGATTACTGGTTAATTACAGGGGGGTGCAATTACCCAGTGAACTGCTTAAAATATACTTCGCATTGCAATTTATGTCCTCATCTTAATCAATTTTATATGAGCAAAGATCTTTCATATTTTAATTTCAAGTATAAGCGTTCAATTATTTCAAAAATTAAAGATAAAATTAATATTGTTGTATTAAATACAGACATGAAAAATGAAGTAACAAATCTCAATATCTTTAATAAAAAAAACATTTTTCTTATCCCTAATGGAATTGAGCAAAAAGAATTTTTTATTACTAACACACATAAGGAGAGAATTAATTTAAATATAAATACCTCAAAAAAAATAATTCTTTTTGGCGCTCAAAATTTAGATCAGCAATGGAAAGGGCTTGAAACTATTGTTAGACTTTCAAAAATTTTAGATAAAAATAAATATTTATTAATGAGTTTTGGAGAAATTAGTAAAAAGGCTAAAAATACTTTAGAGCAAAATTTAGAATATATTAATCTGGGTTATATTCAAAATAATTCAAAATTAAGATCTGTTTATAATGCAGCAAATTGTTTTTTATTCCCTTCACAGATTGAAACTTTTGGAAAAGTTATACTAGAATCAATTTTTTGCGGAACTCCTGTGATTGCTTTTAATAAATATGCTGCCAAAGATATTATTACTCATCGAATTGACGGGTATCTGGCAAACATAAATGATATAAATGATATGAAAAAAGGAATTAGTTATATGGCTAGTAAGTCCAGAATTGACATTATTAAAGAATGTAAAAAAAAAATGAAACTTTACAATATGAAAGAAATTTCAAAAAAATATCTAAGCTTATACAATAATCTATAAATATTTTATAATAGTTGTAACTCTTGAATGTTCTTAATTTTTTCTTTTTTTCCACTTTGCTTTGCCACTATACCAAATTTTATTTAGTTCAATTTTATCTCTTAAAGTATCCATGGCTTTCCAAAAACCCTTATGTTTAAATGCTATTAATTGATTTTTTTTTGACAAATTTTGTAGTGGCTTTCTTTCTAGAATTGGATTGTTGAATTTTAAATATTTAAAAAACTTATTATTAAAAATAAAAAAACCACCATTTATCCAGTGTGTTGAATTTTTTGGTTTTTCTGAAAAATTATAAACAATATTATTTTTTTTTAATTTTAATATGCCATATCTCTCGAGAGGATTGATTGCGGTAACTAAACCTATTTTTTTATTTTTTTTATAAAATTTATATGTTTTTAAGATATCAACATCTGAAAGTCCGTCTCCATAAGTTAAAAAAAATGGTTCAGAAACATATTTCTGAACTTTTTTTAATCTTTCTCCTGTTAAAGATTTTAGACCAGTTTTTACGAATTTAATATTTAAATTATTTTGTTTATTTTTTTTAAAGTAATCAACTATTAAATTGCCTTTGTAGCCTAAACAAATAATAAAATCTTTAAATCCATAAAATGCATAGTGCCACATTAAATGAAGTATGATCGGATATTTTCCAATTTTAACTAATGGCTTGGGTATCTTTGTGGTTTCTTCACTTAATCTAGTTCCAAAGCCACCAGCTAAAATAACAACCTTAATTTTACTCATAAAGTTTTTTTACAATAACTTGTTAGCCCATATCTAATATTTTTAAACTTTTATAATATTTATTTAAAAAAATATTAATAGCATAAGCTGGATTTTGTTTAGGTTCTTTATAATAAGTCCACATATAATCATCTAATATTAAGATACCCTCTACTTCAAGAATTTTCCATGCTTGCTCAATATCATTTATTACATTTTGAAAAAAATGATTTCCATCTAAATAAATTATAGAGAATTTTTCTTTATTATTTTTAAAAAAAACTTCAGATTCACTTTTAATTTTTATAATTTTATTAAACTTAATTTTGGATATATTTTTATCAAAATTGCTTTCTACTACTTTAAAATCAATATTTGATAAGTCTTCAACTCCTTTCCAAATATCCACACAGGTCAAATTAGAATTTGTTAAAAATTTAGAAAAAAAGATAGCACTAGAACCCTCGAAGCTACCAATTTCAAGATATTTTTGGTTATCTATTTTTTTTAATTTATTAATTAAGTTATAAATAGTTAACGCGTGAAATATAAAAAGATTACCATTAAAAAAAAATATATCTTCGTAGAAGTTGAAAATTTTTAACTTAATTTTTTTATTAACAGTATAATAAATTAAATTATTAAATTTTTTTTCTATTTTAAAAATAATCCAAAAAAAAAGAAAGATATTTTTAGTCTTTACGCAGTAAAGAAAATAAAAAGTTTCTATAAAGTTTTTTATTTTTTTCATTTTAAGTTGATAACTTTGTTAGAATATTTTAAGATATCACTATCGTGTGATAAAATAATAATTATTCGATCTTTTTTTAACCGTAAAATATTTTTAAGTATAATTTTTTTATTTTTACTATCTAAATTATTTGTTGGCTCATCAAATATTAATATATTTCTACTATTATAAAAAACTCTAGCAAGTGCTATTCTTTGTATTTGGCCGCCGCTAAGATCGGATCCTTTATGTCCAAGTTTTTTGCTATTATGATCTATATAATATTTAAGTTCTTTATATAAATTTGAAAATTTCAAAGACTCCAGAAAAGCTCGATTATTATATTTATTCTTTTCCAAAAAATCTAATGTTACATTTTGATATAAATTAGCGTCAAATAAAAAAGTAAATTGCGGTAAAAAAGAAATTTTTTTTTTATAAAAGTTAATATTTTGATTATTTAAATAATATTTATTATTTAAAATTATACTGCCTGAAGAAGGTTTTAAAAAACCCATTATAATATTAACTAAAGTAGTTTTACCTTTTCCACTGTTTGCATTGATTAGATAAATATTATTTGATTTAAAATTATAAGTAAAATTTTCAAAAATATTTGATTTTGATTCGTTATATTTAAATTTTATATTTTTTAGATTTAGATTAAAAATTTTTCTTAAATTATCATAATTATTCTTCTTAACTTTAATTATATCTTCTGATTCAAAACTTTTAAAATTATTCTTAATAGTATCTAAGATAAAACTTGAATTTTTAATCATAGTAAAACTTGAATATATCTGCTGTCCGATTGGTAACACTCTGTATCCAATAAAAGCTACGGTTCCTAAGACAGGTAAAAATTTAATTATTGATTGATTGTCATGGCTATCCAATAGTAAAAAAGAAAAAGCGAAAGTAGCGAAAATTAGAAATTCAATTAAACTTTTTGGAAATTGGCCAATCAAATATCCATACGACTTAATCTTTGCTTGTTCGTATAAATTTTTTTCTAAAAAATTAGAAAAAAAATTTTCTTTACTTAATAATTTGATTATTTGAAAATTATTTAAAGTTTCATATAAAATTTTATTTGTTGAAGTTAAAAATTCTGAAACTTTTTTTCCATAATTAAATAATCTTTTTTTAAAAAAAGTAAAAATTAAAATATAGATAATTATTAAAATTAAAAAAAAAAGACTTGTCTTATAATCTAAAGTTACAAAAATAAAAATTGCAAAGAAAATTAATATGAATAACTTAGCAAAGAAAATTAATAATGGCTGAAAAATGCCCGTACTTAAAATTGGTATTTCATTATTTATTTTTTTTATAATTTCTGAAGGATGATATTTGTTAAATATTTCAAATTTAGTTAAAAATATTTTCTTATAAAATTTTACTGATAAGGTAGATGAAATATTTTCACTAATATAATAAATTTTATAATTTAAAAATACTGTTGAAAGATTAGATAAAAAAAAAATTATTACTATAAATAAAATTCCAAAAAAACTATTTAATTGTAAATTAAAAAAACTCTTAAAATAAATACCTAAATAACTATTTTGATCTGCATAAAAAATAGAATTTAAAAAAGCATAAAATAAACTTACATTCAAAAATTCAGCAGCAGAATTAAAAAAATATAAAAACTGAAGATTTATAATTTTTTTTTTTAGATCATTATCTAAAAAAGAAAAAGAGGATAATAGTATTTTTTTTATCATCAGTATTAAAGAATGGATTTATGTGTTATGAAATTTAAATGAAAATATCAATTATAACATGTTGTAAAAATAGCATGCCTTATTTGAGTAGTGCAATTAATTCAGCAAAAAAACAAACTTATACAAATTTTGAGCATATTTTCATAGTATCTAGTTCAACAGATAATACTGAAAATTATTTAAAAAGGTTAAAATATAATAAGAAAAAGATATTTTTTTACAATACAGGCAATTTATATAATTGTATTAATTATGGAATAAAAAAAAGTCTAGGAGAAATAATTTTTTTATTACACTCAGATGATGTCTTGAATGATAAAAATATTTTACAAACAGTAAGCAAAGAATTTAAAAAAAATATTGATTTAGTTTATGGAAACATAAATATTTGCAGAAGAAATAATATTAATAAGATTATAAGAAAATGGACTTCTAATACAATTAAAAAAAGTATTTTTTTACCAGCAAATCTTCCGCCTCATACAAGTTTATTTATAAAGAAAAACGTTTTTAATATTGTTGGAGATTATAATGCGACTTACAGAATTTCTAGTGATTTTGATTTCCTAATAAGAGTATTCAAAAATAATAAATTACAAAAAAAATTTATAAATAAAACTATCGTCATAATGAGAAGTGGAGGAATATCTTCAAAATTTAAATACACCTACAATAGAATTGGAGAAGATTTGAAAATCCTACGAAGATATTATCCAAAATACTTCATTGCAATTTATTTAGCAAAATTATTTAATAAATTTATTCAATTATTAAAATAAAATGATTTTTGTTACTATTGCGTTAATTACATTTCCCTTCCCTAAATATTATATTTTTGTCTTTTTCAATTTTTTTGTATCAAATATTAAAAATATTAAGAACATTAAAAATATAACAAAAAAAGAAAACATTATTATAATAATAGAGTGTCTTCTTATTTATGTTGCAAATTATTATGTACTTTTAAGTTACAATGTAAATTTTTACTTAACACATGGATTTCCACTACTATTTTCTACTTTTTATTTTTTAATTTCTAAGGATAAAAAATTATCAAAAATAAAGAATTATATTTTAATTTTAAAAATTATGACATTTTCAGTTTTGCTGCACATAATATTTTTATTTATTTATAATATAATAATTGAATATCCAATATTAAGAAACGGTCTAATACTTCCTAATAAATTTTTAATCGGTTATATAGTGAATGGTTTTACTAAAATTCCAGTTACTGAATTAATATTGGAAAGAGTTGGAATCTCTTATCTTTATTACTCGTTGTATTTGAGCGTATTTCTTATTTCTAATTTAATTATAATACGGAGAAAAAAAAATATTTTATTAAAGATAATTTTAATGTTAATTTTAATAATAGGCACAAGTTATGGATCTAGAAGTTTTGTTATATTTTATTTTTTATCTATTTCGGCAATAATATTACTAAAAAGGAATCTTTTAAGTTTACCTTTTTTAGTTCTGAGTATTTTAATAATTTGGTTGCAAATTAATTTTAATAATCCGCTATTAAGAGACACATATTTGAAAATCTTTAATATGGATGCTCAAAAAATTAATAAAATTAATCAAGAAATTATTAAAAATCCCAATAAATTAAATTATTTTTTAACGGATATTGAAAGCTTTAAAAATTTTAACGAAAGAACAAAATCTGAAGATATGAAAAAATTTATATCTTCTAGAATTGAAGTAATCTATGGTTTTTATGCATTAATAACTCTGCATCACGGACAAAAATTTGAAAATTTTTTTATTAACAAATTTCCAAATGGTTATTTTGTAAAGCAGAAATTTTTTTCTAATGATTATTTGAATTTTTTTTACTTAGGTAACTATTTATCTTTTTTTATTTTTTTATATTTTAATATAAAATTTATATATAATATTTATTTTAATTATGTTAAAAAAAGTAAAGATTTATTTTTTTTTTCATTAATTTATAGCTTTTTTTTCTTTCAATATGTATTTGGTGTTGACAATTTTTATTTAACTGACAAAGCTTCTTTTCTAATTTTCTTATTGTTTATTAATTTTTCGAAAATAAAAAAAGTTTAATAAATACATTATGAGTAACATATATATTTTTAGTTCTTTTATACTTCAACTATTGATGTTCGTATATTTTGTTCAATATAAAAAATGGTCAATTGTTAAGTTGCCAATATCTTTGTTGGAAAGAAAAGTTAAAAAAAAAAAAGTCTTTAATAGCCTGGGAGCAATATTTGGATTTTTCCTTATTTTAAACTTATTTCTATCGGACTTTATAAATTTACAAATCGTAACAATTTTATCAATCTTATTAATTATTGGTTTTTTAGATGACATAATTAACTTAAGCGTTTTTACTAAAACATCTTTACTTTCCTTTACTGCATTATTAGTCGGAATAAACACAGAATTAAATTCTTTAGAATTATTAATAGGCAAAAATATTGTTTTATTATTAACTGTTCTTTTATTTTTTTATTTTATAAATGCAAATAACTTTTTGGACGGATTAGATGGATATCTTTCTCAACATTATTTATTTTTTATCTTATATTTTTTTATTATACTATTTAATTTTGATGGCGTAATTAACATACAGTATTTTTTAATGCTAACATTACCTGTTATAATCTTTTTATATTATAACCTTAGGGGTATTTGTATGATGGGTGATTGCGGTAGTATGTTATTGGGAGCTATAATTTTTTTTTTAAATTTGATTATTTTGAGAAATCACTACTTTATTGAATTGATAATAATTAATATATATCTATTCACAGAAATACCATTAACAATCTTTAAAAGATTATTGAATGGGAAAATTATAACTGCAAGAGATTTTGATTATTCTTTTCTAAAATTAGTTATTAAAAATAATAAAAAACATATTTATATTTTTAATAAATTTTTTGTTTATAATATTTCGATTCTTATTGCGCTTCTAATTTCCTTATATTCATCAAAACTATTGGGGGTTTTTTTATCTTTAAGTTCAACGATGATTTATTTATTATTCCTTAATCAAAAAATAAAAATATCTAAATTGTAATATTCATAATTCATGACAGAAAAAATTCTAATAACTGGTGGCGCAGGATATATTGGGTCTCATTTAATCTATGCTCTAGCTAATAAAAAAAAGAAAAAGATCATTTCAATTGATAATCTAAGCACTGGTCACAAGAGTCTGATAAATAAAAAAAGCATTTTTTATAAATTAAATATTAATAGCATTAAAATAAAAAAAATATGTGCAGAGCATAAAATAACTTCGTTAATACATTTGGCAGCTAGTTTGAGTGTTGAAGAATCTGAAAGAAATCCAAATAAATATTATGAAAATAATTTTTTAAACACTATGAAGTTATTAAATAATATAAAAGGCTCTAAAATAAAAAAAATAATCTTTGCTTCTACCTGCTCTGTATATGGCGAATCCAGCATGCCTTTTAAAGAAAATAGTAAAATAGATCCCAAAAATAACTATGGATTTAGCAAATATTTATGCGAGGAGTTTATTCAAAATTTTTGTAAAAAAAATAACATTAACTATGCAATATTAAGATATTTCAATGTGACAGGATCTGACTATAAAAATAATATCGGTCAAATTAATAATAACGGACAATTGATAAAAAATATATCTGTTAGTATTTTAAAAAAAAAACCAATAAATGTTTATGGAAAAGACTACAATACCAAAGACGGCACATGTATAAGAGACTATATTCATGTTAAGGATCTCACAAATATACATATTAAAGCATTAAGTTATCTAAATAAAAAAAAAAATATTATACTTAACTGTGGTTATCAAAAACCAAGTTCTGTTTTAGAAGTCATTAATAGTTTTAAAAAAAATATTAAAAATAAAATAATCATAAAATTTCTAAAAAGAAGAGCTGGAGATCCAGCAATTGCTTACGCAAATAACAATAAACTCGCGAAAGAATTTAATTTTATTCCTAAATTTAATAATCTAGATAAAATTGTTAAAGACTCTTTATTATTTGAAGAAAAACTATCAAAAAAAAAAATTTAGTTATTTTTTAATTTTATTAAATATTGAATAATAAACAGTATCAAAATATTTTCTATTGAAAATTTCTTGCTTCTTAAATCTAGTCTCAAATTTCATACCAGATTTAATGAATATTTTTTTCATAGAAACATTACAATCCATAGTTCCTGCAAAAACTTTTCTTATTTTTTTGACTTTAAATAAATAATTAATAGCAGAATTCCAGGCATCCAAACCAAAACCTTGTCCTTGATATTTTTTATCTCCTATCAATAATCCAATATTAGCATGATAATGTATTTTGTTTGCATAACATGTCAAAGTTCCAATAAATAAATCTTCTAATGTGCAAATCTTAAAAAAAAAATTATTTTTATTATCGAAAGATAAAAAATACTTTTGTAAATTTTTATAATCAAAATTTTTATATTTATTATTACTATATTTTAAGTTTTCTTTATCTTTGAGCCAAGATAAATATCTTTGATTAATATCTCTTTTGCTAAAAGTTTTTAATATCGTTTTTTTTCCAACAATTTTTACAACTTTATAATTTTTCATATTATTTGCTCCAGTATTCCCATACATAATTATAATTAAAAAGTTGCTTAAAACCATGTTGTAAAAAAATACCTCTAATTTTCTTTATATCCTTTTGAGACCCTTCAACAGGGTGAAACTGTATTAGATAACTGTCAATATTATTCAATTTTTTTTTTTCAATTAACCTCAGGAGTATTTTGTACTCTGCGCCCTCTACATTTAATTTTAATAGATTAATTTTTTTATATTTTTTAAAAATATTTACTATATCAAAAGTTTTAATAAATAATTTTCTTTCTTTTATTTTAATATTACTAAAAATTGAAGAATTTAGACCATCTATAGTAATTGGTATTTTTTTTTCTGAATCGTAAATTGCTAGATTGTACAAATTAACTAATTTATTTTTTTTAAATCTATAAACTAATTGTTTATATTCTTTCTTTAATGGCTCAAATGATAAAACTCTCGATCCAAATCTAATTAAAATTTCTTTTGTAAAGTCGCCAAGATAACAACCGCCATCTATAACAATTGAATTATTGTCTAATGTTAAATATTTAAATAATATTTCGATACCCCCGTCTCTATAAAACTGACCCAGAGGTCCTTTATTGCTTTTTTGATGATTGCTTCTTCTTTTATAAATGTATTTAATTATTTTATCTGAAAAACTCATTAAAAATTAATTTTTAAAAATGTTTTTATAATTTTTAAAATTATACATATCCAAAATAGAAGGTTCGCTTGTATTTATAATTTTTTGCCCATTTTTTTTAGCATAAAACAACAATTGTTGATGTTCTAAAAGAAGTTTATATGTAGACCAAATACCAACTAAATTCGAACAAGTGTTATTCAATCGATTAACTACATAATCATTTTTATTATTTTGCGTTATAAGCTTAGTATAATTTTTTCCACTTAATACATAATCTTTAGTTGTGTTTTTTCTGCTCTGAAAACGATAGTCTTCATTTAAATATAAAGTTTGATCGCAGCCCGCTAAAATAATTTCTTTATAATTTAAAGATAATGCCAAACAAATCATATAAGGTACAATATTCCAAGATCTAGGTATGCCAGTAAAAAAATCAATTTTTTTGGGCATATATTCTTCTATTAAAAAAGGAAATAAATTTACGTATTGAATCTTTTTATTATCATACAAGTTATATTTATTTACGCCTTGGTAGGCAAACGTCGGAAAAATAAAAGTAGAACTAGATATTCTATTGTTTATATTTTTCGACAGATTCTTAATGTAATTTAATTTTTTTTTACTAACTTCTTCAGATTTATCAGATCCTTCGGTATTAGGATAAAATGCCCCGCCATCAAAAATACAATAAAAAGTAGGTTGATAGCTTTCGCAATATTTGTGCCTAAAAAAATTATTGCAAACAAATGTTGTTTCTTTGTTGAGAAACTTAAGATCAATTTTATTTAGAGATGGACCACTACCAATAATAAAACATCTATTTAATTTGTTTTTTAAAATAATATTAAAAATTATATTGTTATTTTTTTTTTTATTTAAAAAAAAATATATAAATTTGCAATAAAGTAAATGAACATTATATAAAATATAATAAAAGAAGATAAATATCAGATTAAATAACCAAAATATATTGTCAAAAAAAAATAAAA
>Ga0114963_10001005_pt1 | contig 19438 bp, 14 predicted proteins | sample C_131016_EF_Meta_FD_87019 | JGI IMG/M metagenome (GOLD analysis project Ga0114963, IMG submission 87019) | Freshwater microbial communities from Lake Croche, Canada to study carbon cycling - C_131016_EF_MetaG | ecosystem: Environmental > Aquatic > Freshwater > Lake | place: Lake Croche, Canada...
ATAAATTTACTTTCAAATATTTATAGGGTAGTTAAAAGCTACCCTATTTCTATTATTAATTTGTAAAAGCTAGTTGACAAATGCTAGATTTTAAGTGCTTATTTGGTTTGTCAGAGTATGATATATTTCTTCCCAAAACCCCCTTATTTTGTCCCGCTTTACGCTTTTACCTAGTTTTTGTTTATTTAGTTTTGTTCTAGTACTTCAAGGTCAACTAAATCCAAAGCTTTTTTCGCTCGAAAAATTGCTCTTAAATAAGCAATTTGACTAGTCCAGCCTGAGCGCGGTAAGAGAGGAGCAGGTGGTTCTTTGTAATTAATTTTATCTGCTGATGAATACTCAGTCATTAAAATTTTCTCCTAATAAGTAAGTTCTAGCGAGGTAGGAACTGTTTCGACAGGACTTGTGCCAAGCGGCCACTGAATGGAAGTCGTAAAAAATTGTAAGGGATCATCTTTTGGTAAGGGATCATCAAGCGGTTCTTCAATCAGAGCAAATTTCCCATCGTTCATTCTACTTCTCCATTAAGGTTTCTATGTGTTTATTAGCTTGGAAGAGTAGCAGTATTTTTTACTTATTTTTACTGCTGCCTTCCCTCTGGTTTAATTTTTGGCGAAACTATTATTAAATCTCTCGACGAAAGACTACTCTATACAGTCGATAGTGGTTGTGGTTTTATAGGTGAGAAAAAATTGGTCTTACTATTCCTGTTCAGTGAATTCATAGCCTGCTGTTTTAGCAGCATAATAAAATTCTTCTTGATTTTCTAATCCTTGGAATTGAGTACGGAAGGTTTCATCAGTTGATATTCTTTGGTAAAACGATTTTGTGTTTTCAACAGACATAGTTTACTCCTAGTTGTATTGTTTTAGGGATGGACGTAAGTAAGGATTCAGGTCTGTGAAACAAGCTTTCCCATGGAGCCAAGAGCATGAAGGGTGACATCGGGATATCGCTTACCCACAGAAGTTCCATCGTGAATGATCTGGCTGGTTGGTGCGATGTATGCCTCTCCTGGCGCGAGCCGAAGTTTGACCACTGGGTAAGAGGGGTAGAGCTTCATAAACCGATGACCAGAAAAGAGCGTTCTGTCAGCATTGGATAGTACCGCTGGCTGGGTCATTCCAACCGCTGTCAATAACTCTGGCAAAGGCAGATTGATGAATAAAAAGTGGCGTTCCTCTCGACCTAGATTTAGGCATAGCCGCTGCTTGACTGAAGAAGTAGCTCGCAGAGTTCGATCCCAGCTATCGAGATGCAGTCCCAAATAAGCTGCTTTTGCCAATCTTCGCTCTCGATTATCGACTTTGGTGAGAGTCTTCAAACCAGGAGGTGAAAAATAGAGTGTCAACAAATCAGGTTGATACTCTTCCAATTGGGCTTGCAGAAAGTGATTAATTGCGTTCATCATCGGCTGGATATCTAGATGCCGTTCTAAACAGTTCGGATCCCAACGATCTCGGATCTCAAACTGATCCAGCCGTTCTTCTAACGGAGCCCGGATCCAGTCTGGAATACGCAACATCGTCACAGCCAATTCTGAGGAGCAACGGCAATCTGGATTAACCAGCAAAGAATACTCTTCGGGCGTTGGCTCGCGCCACGGCTCCTGTGGCACTAAAGCGCCTGGATGATATCGGAGTCCATCTATAGGTAAATCAAATGCACCGATGGTGCCATGGCTGAGTTGGATCCGAGCCGTTTCTTGGCTGATTTCCGGTTGGGCAAATTCGATTTGGATGCCACGGTAAAGGGCGGAAGGATCGAGTTTGGGATGAGTTGAACGTAAGAAATAGCAAGGGCGCGGCTCAAGGACGCCAATGTCTAGAAGTCGCCGCTCGATGTAAGCCAGCATCTGTTTCTCCACCCCACAGTCCGGTGGATTCGTGGGTTGATGCAACACGCTCTCTTCCGCAATGGGGTAGCCATCGCAGCTCCCAAAAAATCGACAGTTGTGACAAACTGCTGCCATTCTACGTTCTGCGGCGGTAATCGCTTTTTGATGAGCTTCACTCAGCACGATGTCTTGCATAGATGACTGAAATAGGTTACCGTGACACCATTCTGATTGATAGGCATCGGCATAGCTAAACACATCACCATTGGTGTTAACTAGATAAATTGACTCCCACTCTCGTTTATCATAAAACCCAGGCTGAGCTTGAGGAAGGTGGTGGTGCCTCACTTGGTCAATCCAACGGGAAAGCGGATCGATCCTCATAAATTCTGGACGAGAGAGCATCTGTTCAAATAGGGTTTTGAAAGCAGTAATCACCTCGCTGGTAGAAATTTCGTAGTCTTGATGCTGATTCTCAAAAGCCCCTCTAACCAACGGTAAGATCCGAAAAGAGTTAACTTTTAGGGCCTCGTAAAACTGATAAATTTGACGAATGTGATGAAGGTTGCGCTTTGTCAGTACTGTGATACAACCGAAGTCTATCTTATGCTCTCGCAGCCGATCCAAGTTGGCTAAAACCCTAGGTTGAGAATCCTTACCCGATTCAAACAGGCGCAGTCCCCCAAACAAATCGAGCGAGACTCCAACTGCATCAAATCCATCTTTAAGCAGATGAAGCCAATCTTCTGTCAAACAGGTCAGATTTGTTTGAACGGCATTGAACACTGACAAATCACCGAAAATTCTCTGTTGCCGTTCTAAGGTCTGCCAATAAAAATCAGGAGGGAGCAGGAGGGCTTCTCCCCCTTGCCAATCAAGTTCGATCTCCACCAATGGACCAAACTGACGATAGTACTCGGCAATATGAACATAGAGTCGATCAAGTTGATCGAGCGACATACTTTCTCGATTGCCCAATTCTGCATATTCATAGCAGTATCTACACCGCAGATTGCAGAACTTAGAAACCTTGATCACAAAATGAACTCGTCGCTGATCCCTAGATCTGGATTTTAGATCTGATTTTTGGTTGGATTTCATACTCGTCCTCTTTCTAGTATCTTCGAAGGAGTAACTTGTTGGATGGAAAACCCAAAATACCCTGTGATATGAAGAGCGACATCAGGGTAAGTTTTACCAACCGAGGTAGCATCATGAATGATGTTATCTGTAGGAGCAATATAAGCTTCTCCTGGAGCCACTCGTAGTTTGAGTACAGGATATTCGGGAAACTTTTGCATGAACTTTTGCCCGATATACAGACCTCGATAATCTTTGTAAATGTACTCGGGATCGGAAAGACTGAGCATCTGCAACATTTGAATTTGAGTGAGATTAATGAATAGAAAATACCGATCTTCACGACCCATATTGATGCAAACGCGATTTCTAGATTGATGGCGGAGGCGAAGCGGTTTCTTATCCCAACTATCGATGTGCAGCCCAACGTACTGCTCCTCAAGGAACGGATTCATTTTTTCCTGGGTCACCGTCCATAATCCTGGAGGAGCGCTATTAAGGCTCAGGATTTCTGGTTTCCGACCTTCAAGAGAATACTTGTCTAGCTCAAAACTTACCTGATTCAGGGCGCTTTTCCAATGTGGATGAGTGGTGTGGGAACGGTAATTTTCTCGGCTCAGATGATCCCGGGTTCCATATTCCTCAAAAATCTCCACCATAGTCGAGATTACTTCATTTGGGAAGCGAATGATTCCGATATGGGATCCTAATTGCCACTGATTTAACTCTGTTAACAGATTTGGGGCGCAAAGAGATTCATATTCAGTTGGAGTGAGATCTCGCCAAGGACCTAGAGGGACATAAGCCCCTGCAATATACTTTTCTCCTCCCATCGTTAAGGTTGAACCTTTAGTAGTGCCGGCACTGAACTGTAATCTAGAGTTCATAGAACTAGGATCGTAGCAGTAGAGTCTAACTTCGGATTGAAGAGAGCTTATCGGCTGTTTTACTGACTCCGGAAGGATATAAATCTCGGTAGGAAGGGCGATGGGAGCATTCAGTCGATTAGTTACAGGATTGATAATGCCCAGCTCTTTTAAGCGGCTTTCAACGTAGGTTAGGAGAGGTTTCTCAATCAGACAATCTAAATTACCTTGAGCGTCAATGCAAGCATTAAGAAGTGTCTTCTCTGCAATGGCGAAGCCACTACAGCTCCCGTAGTAAAGACAGGAATAGCAAGTTGCAGCAACCCGTGCTTCAGCAGCTTGAATCAACGCTTCATGAACAGGGCTACCTAAAATCTCTTGAAGAGGGGTTGTGAACAAGTTGCCATAACAAAATTCAGGCTCATAAGGAACAGAATCGGTAAATACATCCCCATTAGTGTTGACAACATATACTGGTTCCCACTCGCGTTTGTTATAGAAATGAGGCTTGACGTTAGGAATATAATAATGAAGAACTTGCTGGATATAGGTAGAAATAGGCTCTACTCTTATCGGGCTTTTGCTAGCTAGAACCCAATCTACTAAGGTATAAAAGGTAGATTGTATATCTTCGTGGCTAATTTCATAACTTTGATGTTGACCTGGAAAGGCACTGTCAGTTAGGGGCAAAAACCTAACAAAGGGGATTTTCAGCTTTTCGTAGAATTGCATCATTTCTTGAACCCAACTCATATTCAATTTGGTCAATACGGTAATACAGCCAAAGTCAATATAGTGAGACCGGAGGACATCAAGATTGGTCAAGACTTTACTTTGCGAGTCCATATCAGATCCGTTGACCCGTAATCCTCCAAATAAATCTAGGGAGACTCCTACCTTATCAAATCCTTCACTTAACAATCGAATACGCTCTTGATCTAAGATGGTCAAGTTTGTTTGTACGGAGTTGGAGACATGAGCAGCTAAATCACCAAATATATGATGTTGTCGCTCAAAGGTTTGCCAGTAAAAATCAGGAGGGAGCAATAAAGGTTCGCCACCATGCCAGACAAGTTCAATATCCACAGGCCAATCTAGTTCTCGATAATAGCTGGCGATATTATGATACATAAGGTCTAGTTGATCTAGAGTGATCGTTTCCCGATTATCGAGTTCTTTATATTCATAGCAGTAACGGCAGCGAAGATTACAGAATTTAGAGACTTTTACAACAAACTGGACAGATCGAGGTCTTACAGAAACCATGTTATTTTCCTTAAAAACTCACCTCAAATTTGAGGTATCAACTTTAGTTATGAGTGCTTTGTTCGGTTGGTTTGCAATATTGGCGGGAGTATCGCACGTACTTTCACATTGCCCAAGACTGGGGAGTTTCAGAAGCAACTGTCTGCCTTGTAGTTCACAAGGTGGTAACAACCTTGATTCGCAAGGAGTCAATTTAGACTAGTGCGACTTAGACTTTTTTCAGCTTCTTTAAGGACTGAAACCCTCTCTGAGTAAGTCTGAAAACCCCCTGAGTGTCCTTTTCAGAACAGTCAAGGGGATCCGAACCCTCCTATTGGCTAAATAATGCCTGGAAAACTTCTACAGCAGAGACTGAGATTGATTCCTCTTCTTTGCTTTCGCTAGAAGCTGGCTCAGGTCGGAATGATTGCTGATTCACCCAAGAAGGACCTGGTATTTTCGGATATAGATTCCTTGCTCCGCCAGTAATGGCATTCAGTTCATCAGCAGAGAGTTGTTTTTCCTCAACTGCTTCGAGTTCATCAGTAGAGAGTTTTTTTCCCTCAACTGCATCCAGATCTTCCTGGCTAGGCGAGTATTTTTTTTCTTCTTCAGTAGACATAGTTTTCTCCTAAGGTGTGTCTGCAAACTACAAAATCGATGATTTTATAGTTTGTTTTACAACTTTTATTATTACTGATGATTTTTTAGATAGCAAGCTCTTTTTAAAACATAAATTGATCAATTATATTTCTTAGAAAATTTGTTTATTTGAATATTTTATTTGTACTAATAACCCCTAATAATCAAGTTTGTTTTTGAAGATAAATAGCTTGTATAGTCTAATAGACAACAATTCTAAAGATTAGTCTAGTTTCTTAAAAAAGTTTTTTGCCAATCATTCTAATAATTATCTTGTTCTGCTAACTTCGGAAATATCAATATTTCCAAACAAAATTAGCCTCGTTTATTTTTAGATAAAACATAAAAGATTTAATTAAATCTTTTTAAATTGAAAAATAACAGAAAAAAGCCACCTGTAAATAATTCGGCTCTCTTGGATTTTGTAAAAAAATAGTACAATAAAAATACAGACCTCAGGATGCTTAGTATGAACTTTTATTTAGATACACTTCGAATATCTTCTCAAGATAAGCATTCTTATTACTTTTTAAATATTTTTATAAACCAATAATCTTTTCTTATCAATCATTAGTCTTGTTTAAGTATTTATACTCATTTGTCATTGAGTATTCGCCATAACCTCAAAAAGCGAAAGTGTTGTTCTCGCGAAGCGACTACTATTAATGTCATTATCTCCACCCTACCCTACGGGAACTACGGGCGACTAGTCCCTTTGGGACGTTCCCGTCCACAAAAACTGCCTTATTATCTTCAATGGTAAGAGGGCGGCAATGATTGCCGCATCTGCGTTTTAAGCTTTATGTCGCCCCTACAGATATTGCCCAATTGCCTTAAAAGCTCTTTGTGCAATATCTGCTCTTTACTTTAATACGTCTAAATCTAGCTTAAAATCCACTAGTTCAACTCTTGATTTTAACCACTGACTGAATAAATTAGTGAAAATTAAGCTCTGAGTTTTTTGCTCCAATTGAGGTTTAATTATCTCTTCGACAAAAATTAGATGAACATTCTTAGAAGTAACAATGGGTTTAAGGAGTTCAGGGGCTTGAGCAGCAAAAACAGCAGCCGAGATTTCAGGTTTTAGATCCTTTCGGTAGAGAATGCCCTGATAACCTCCTTTACGTCTCAATTCATCATCTTTGTTATACTTATGGGCAACTTCAAAAAAGCTGATTTCTTCAGCTTTAATTGCTAAATAAAGTTCAATTGCCAAATCTTTATCTTCTAAAACTACCTCATACATTACTACCCTCTGATAGTCTAACTGATGTTGGATGAAGTAATCTTTTACCTGATCTTTAAAAAGATGCTGCCCTAATTTAATTGAGAGTAATTGGTAATTGATCATCTCTTCAAAATCATCAAGGGAGAAGCCATTTTTATTGAACCAAAGTTGAGTTTCCTTTGCGCTATTAAGTTGATTAGATAGCCGAAATTGATCAGCCATTGCTTGGAGTTCATCTGTTGTATTTTGGATAGCTAATTCAGTTGCTGCCTGGGTAATTACTTGACGAGTGAGGACTGCTTCTACCATCTCAGGAACCTTCCCTGAGAACTTGACTTGTTGAAGGATATCTTGTGGGGTAATTGTAAGTTGAGACATTTTTTTCTCCTTGGTTTAAGTGTAAAAATTAGAGTTTTAAGCCATCTTGACTTAATCTTTTGAAGGGGTCTAAAACATAGTCGATAACCCGTCTCTGTCCAGTGACAATCTCAGCCGTAGCCGTATCACCTGCCTGGAGAGGGATACATTGACTGCCTTTACTGATGCAAGTTTTATCGAGTTCAATGACAATCTGATAAGCAGTAACTTTTCCATTGGGTGTGTCAACTTCAGTAGAGGTGGGAGAAACTCGTACCAATTTTCCTGAGACAAACCCATAGTCTTGATAGGGATAGGCATCAAATTTGAGCTTGACAGATAAATCTCTTTTTAACTCACGATTCTGGCTTGTTGGCAACTGTGCCCTGAGAACTAAATGAGAATTTTCAGGGGCAATTTCCACTATTGTTGTCCCAGGTTGTAAAACGGCACCTGCTTTCTTAATAGGTAATTGGAAAACAGTGCCATTTGTCGTAGCTTTGATAATCCTTTGGGAAAGCTGGATCTCTAAGCCTTTAATCTGAGTCTGAGTTTGGGCAATCTCTGATTTAAGTGAGGTTATATCCGTCTCAGTATTTTTCAATTGCTCCTGATCTTTCAGTAAAGCTAGTTGATTAGAATGTTTTAAGCTTTGATAACTATGTTCTTGTTCTTGTAACTTGGATTGGGCTTGTGCAATGTCAGACTTGGTTTGTCCTATAGTCTGCTGATAGAGATTCTGAAGTTCAATCACATGTTCTTGGTTTTCTTGTATTGCTGCTTGACTCTGTTCATATAGTTGCTGGATTTCCATAAAAACATTTTTTCTTTCATCTACTTGATCCTGGGAGACAACCCCATCTTTGAGAAAGTTTTGACGGCGTTTTAATTGCTCTAAAGCAGTCTCAAGACGAGCTTTGAGAATTTGACTATCTCTTTGACTTTTCTGGACTGTTGTTTGAGCTTGATTGACTTGGGCTAGTTTTTGGGCAACTTGTAAACGATAATTATTTTTAAGAATGGAGAGACTTTCTTTGGCTTGCTGAATCTGAGATTGTTTCTCTAGTTCCTGAGATTGATTTTGTTGACTATGCGTCGTTAAAAACAGGAGTATTTGAGTGCGAAGCTTTTGAAGCTCAGCTAGTCTATTCTTCTCACCTTCCAATTTTCTTTCGGCTTGCTGCAAGTCTGTTTGGACTAATTGAGAATCGAGGCTTAAGATGGATTGACCTACCTTGACTGCATTTCCCTCTTTAACATAGATCTGAGAAACCGTACCCGAAACCTGAGAGTCAAGTTTCACGGTATAGCCATTTGGCTCTAGTTTTCCTCTCGCTATTCCCGTCTCGTTGGTTTTCGAGAGCATAGCCCAAGGTAGTAAAATACTGATAAAAGTAATCAAGAAATAAAGTAATCCTCTTGTCCAAACTTGGGGAATGGTTTCTAGAATTTCCTTAGCCGCAAAAGACCAAGGTTCTTGTTGATGATTGAATTTACTGGTCATAAAATCTCCTAGTATTTTGTGGTGATGATTTTTATCGGGCTATTCTCCTAACTGTTTTCTGTACAAGCTATGGTAGAGTCCAGTATTAGCCATCAACTCTTCATGGGTGCCGCTTTCCCGCAAAATACCCTGATCTAGGACTAAGATTTTGTCAGCATTGCGAATAGTAGAAAGACGATGGGCAATAACTAGAAGAGTGCGATCTGCTCTAATCTGATTGAGGTTATCCTGTATAATCCTTTCTGACTCACTGTCTAAATGTGAGGTGGCTTCGTCCATGATTAAGAGTTTAGGGTTACCAATTAATGCCCTGGCAATGGCAAGCCTTTGACGTTGTCCTCCCGAGAGTAATCCTCCACCCTCACCGATTTTAGTTTCATAACCCATCGGTAGGGATTGAATAAAGGAATGAAGACCCACTAGTTTCACGACTTTTTCTACTTCTTCTAAGTAAACACTAGGATTATTCAGGGTAATGTTTTCCCGAATGGATAGTCCAAAGAGGAAGGTATCTTGATCTACAACTCCGACTTGTTTTCTTAAAGAACTCAGCGCTATAGTACTAATATCATAGCCATCAACTAAGATTTTTCCCTCAGTAGTTGGGTACAGTCCCAAAAGAAGTTTAGAAATGGTGGTTTTCCCCGATCCACTCCGTCCAACTAAGGCGACCATTTGCCCTGGTTGAATCTCAAAATTCAGATTTTCTATGACATTTTTCTCATTGTCAGGGTGATAACGAAAAGTGACGTTTTTAAATTGAATATGACCTTGGATAGGTGGTAGAAATTGACGAGATTGATTTTGGAAATCCTCTTCAGGTGGTGTTTCTAAGACATCATTGATTCTTTCAACAGCAATATTAACTTCTTGAAATTGATTCCACATAACACTGAGTCTCTGGAAGGGGGAAATGATATTACCCAACAACATATTAAAAGCTACTAATTGACCGATAGATAACTGATTTTGAATAACTAGATAGGCACCAAACCAGAGCAGTCCTGTTGTAGCTAGAGATTCTATCAAGTTACTGACTATTTGTAAGTTATTGCTAATAATCTCCCCAGCAAATGTTTTTTTCACTTCATCGCTTAACTTTTCCTCCCAATCCCACCGCACTTCTTGTTCAAGTGCAGACGCTTTAACTGTCCGAATACCTGTCAGAATTTCAATGAGATAGCTACTTTCTTTGGCAACTGCATTGAAAATCTTCTGAGATATTCTCTTTAAGAAAGGCGTTGAGACAATCGCTAGGATAAGGAATGGTGGAACGATGACTAGTGATAGTAAAGCCATCCTCCAGGAGTATTTGAACATCAATCCAACGTAGATAAAAACGGTAAATAAGTCGAGTAAGATTGATAAGGCTTCTCCTGCTAGGAAACGTTGAATCTTTTTATTCTCTTGAACCCGAGAGATGATATCCCCGACATAGCGGTTTTCAAAGTAACTCAGGGGAAGACTGAGGGTATGACGAATAAACCCCATAATGAGAGATAAATCAATTCTTTTGGCGGTATGAATAAGGAGATAACTTCTCAGGCCTGAGAGTGCGACTCTAAAAACCCCAAAAATTATTAACCCAATCCCCATAGCCGTTAGTGTATCTTGAGAACCTTGGACTACCACATTGTCTACTATTAGTTGAGTAAAAATTGGGGTGACGAGTCCAAAAATTTGAATAAACACCGAAGCGATGAAGACTTCTATTAAGGTGACACCATGAGGTTTGATTAATTCATAGAACTGCCAGAATGATGTTTTATAATTTTCAGTTTTGTCGAAATAAGGTGTCGGTTCCAGTAAAAGGGTGTAACCAGTCCATTTTGCGGCAAATTCTTCACGACTTAGGGATAGTTGACCAATTGCTGGATCACCCATAATGACTTGTTTTTTGGTAATCTGCCAGACAACTACAAAATGATCTCCTTCCCAATGGGCAATAGCTGGTAATGTTTGTTTAGCTAATCCCTCTAAGTTGGTTTTGACTGGACGAGTATTGAATCCTATATATTCTGCAGCCGTAATCAATCCTTTAAAGGATGCCCCATCTCGATTAGTGTTAGAAATATCGCGTAAACGGTTGATACTGGGTCTTTTACCCCAATAGCTTGAAATCATTACCAAACAAGCCGAACCGCAATCAGAAGAACTCTGTTGGATGAAGGACGGATATTGTCGAAACGCTTTTCGGAACCAAACGCCAACTTTTTTGCCGACAGGGAATAAATCAGAAACTTTAGTTTGATTCGTAGACCCTTGTAAGAGAGGAGGGTTTTTGATTATTGAGTCTTTTTTCGTTTCTGTTTTAACTGGTGAAGTTTCAGAACCAACTAGAGAAATTAGATCTGCAGCTTTCTTAGCTAGATGGTCTTTAATTTGTGGGTATTTATCGAGCAAAGGGGAACAAATAGCAGCAGGCAGGAAACAAAGGGTTACATCAAGTGATACTCTGATTTGATAAGAGCAGGTGAAATTAAAGAGTGAATTTTCACCAAAAGATTGCCCTGAACTTAATGTTGAAATAGGATTTCCTTCAGAATCTAGAATTCTAATTTTTCCTTTATTTATGATATAAATTCCTTTCTCAATGTCTAGAAATCCTACTTTTGGTGTTAGATAAATTGTTTTTTCTTGTAGAATTTTTAGGTCTATTTCTGAAATAGAAGAGCCGAAAATTGGTTGTAATATTTCTGTAAATGAGATTGTTTTCATATTTCTAACTCACGGTTTTAATCTTCTGTTTTTGAGGCAAATCCTTAATCTGAATCGGTCTAACTTTTTTGATTAGACGATTGACATGTTCTTTAGTGAGCTTGATTTCAAACTCTTTATATAAGTGCTGAGCCAGCCAATCTCCTGTCCAGCGTTGAAAAGGATAACCGAAATCTCTAGGACTTTTGGTAACAAGCTCTTTGAGTTTTTTCAAAATTTTCTCATTGACTTTTTTCGGACGACCGCGTTGAGATTCGCGCCATTTTTCGGCATTCCCTTCTCTAGCCAGTTGAATGTAACGGTTAGCTGTAGCGTGGGAGCAGTTTAAAAGTTTAGAAATTTCTGTTTGAGATTTACCACTATCAGCCAATAGTATTATCTGAATTTTCTTTTGATCTGTCAATGAAAGCTTTTCATCTTTGAGATCATTGTTCAGTTTGATTCTTTGTTCTTCAGTTAGGTATTTATATGCATTAACAGAAGTCAATAATTGATTATTTAACATGCTTGTTCTCTCTCAAAGTGTTAGCTTTTGTATTATGTCATTACTTATTTCTCGTTGGTTAGAACCTATGCAGTTTCCTTATGACAACTTATTTCTCACTGGTGGGAACCTATGCAGTCTCCTTCCTTGGGTAAACTAAAGATTATCAATACTTAGGAGAGTTTTATAGTATATAAATATTAAAAAAGCAAGATTTTCTCATTGTGAGCTTTGTGAAAAGCCAGATTTTGAACGACAGCCTTCTGGGTTGTATAAGTTCCTAGCAGTGAGAAATAAGTTATTACATAGAGAATAATAAAAGAGGAGGGTTATTTTTAAAGTACTATATTTAGCTGAAAACTATGACAATAGTATTAAAATACTGGCAACTAGTGAGAATCGATAGTGGAGGAAAAAGTCGAGTTAAGGAAATCCAAGAGGCTAAAGACTTTTTTCAAAGACAATTTCCTGACTTAAATACCTCAAAAGCATCTACAGATTTAGACATTCAAAATAGGCTCATTAAATTAGTACGACAGGAGCAATCAAAAGAGGGATTACTGGCTCAAATATGTCTACGCTGCTGGATTTCTAATCAAATTCATCAAGTCTGTATATATCTTGAGCATCAGTTTGGCAGGCGATACGGGTTTACTTGTCACGACTTATTCCCGCTAGTTTTGGACGATACCTTAGAAACGACTAAGCATATACCACTATCACTCAAAATTCTAGAAACCTTTGAGCGAGAAAAAGTCAGTCTAGCAACTTTGATCAACCGCATGGTTAAGCAAAATCAAGAAATAAAGGCCTTTTTATTAGATAAAGGAATTTATTTAGCTAGTGATTGGGCTATTCTTAATGATACTAAAGGAAGCCAATTACAACGGATACTCGGAAATTTTCTTCAGTTGGATCTTCGAGAAATTGAACAGGCTGTATTATTGCTTGAAGCTTATCACAGTGTTTATCTTCAAGACAGATTGGCGGCCAGAAGAAAAAAAGAGACTGTCTGGAAATGCGCTCCGCCCTCAATAGAACAACTAGAAAAAATTGCCAAGCTACTGTCCAAAGAGGAATCTAGAACAATTGACACAAATAAAATCTTAATTCAATTGCAAAGACTCGCCCAGTCGTTACGTGAGTATCGGGTCCATATCAGGGGAGGTTCTACTGGTTTTAATGAATCATTTGAGGAACTAGGTACTAATTTAAGGTTTCAACAACAGCTATTGAGAGAAAGTGAAACAGAGGAGGAACGAGAACAAAACGAATTTTTAAAACATTATCGAAAAGAATTTCTCAAATGTTTGGATCGAGCAATCACTCAAACCATACAAAGCCGTTTAAGAAGTTTTTCACCCCCAAAAACCACTCAATTTGTTCAAGGTCTGGAGCTATTGTACTGTGAAGGAGAAACTATGGGGCAGATCGCGCTCAAAATCGGTTTAAATGGTCAGTCTCAAGTAACTCGTTTACTCAAACTAGAAAACTTTCGGGCTGATATTCAACATACGTTATTACTTGAGTTAAGTAATTGCATCTTAGAAACTGTCAAGAATTATCTTGATCCAGATCAGCTTCTTCAACAAGAACAAAAAATCATTGTAGCGATGAATGAAGAGATCACAGACTTAATTAAGGAGTCTGCTGATCAAACAAGCACCAAAAAAGCTTGTCGTACATATAGTCTGTTAGCTGAAAAGATCTGTCAATATTTACAACAATTAAGGAGCCATGTCCATGATTAGTCTTAATGAACTACTATTTGATTGGGAACCTGTTTCAGAAACAGCAATTACCATACATCCTGATCAAATTCAACAGGCCGCTGAACTGAGCAGTCCAATTATCAGACCCACAAAACAATGGTCAACATATCTCCATGCTCTAGCCTTGTTTGGTTTTGAGCAATGGTTAGCTGAAAGAGATTTTAACCTTAGTCAAGAAAACTGTACTCTCAAAGAACCCCAGATAACTAATATCCTTGACGGGGTGTCAGGTTTAAATATTGGTAACTATAAAATATGTTTACTAGTGATGGGTTGCAGTGAGGATGACGTTGTGAGTGTACCTAGTCCAATGCTAGATTTACCAGACTATGCTGCTCATTTTTACATTCTAGTTATGGTCAGAGAAGAACTAGAACAAATTGACGTCAAAGGACTGATTCGTTATGACCAACTTAAAGCTAAATTAGGTTCCTTATCTCGTCAACGGGATTGGACTTATGAGATACCTCTTGATTGGTTTGATCCAGATCCCAATCATCTCTTACTATATTTGCGCTGTTTAAAATCTATCCCTCTTGACTTGTCCCTTAATCCTCAAATAAAATTCATTTCTTTTAACGAATTGAAAAAAAAGATGGGTGATTTAATCTCTCAGTTGAGTCTACCTAATTGTCAACTCTGGCAAGTTTTAACTTGGCAAGAGGGAGTATCGTTATTGAGTTATCCAGAATTACTACATTGGTTATATCGTCTGCAAAGTACTACATCATCGCCTGAAAAAATAGCCTCTTTTACAGCTCAACTCTCACAACTTAGTCGGAATTTTGGTCAATCAGTGCTCAATGTGAAGCAATGGTTACAGAATAAAGTAGATGAATTTTCTCAGTCTGTATCTTGGGTTCTGGAACCTCCCTTAGTTTGGCAAACGGGCTCGCTTCGCTCATCATCTGATACTAAAGTATTAATACTTAAAGAACTCCAAGAAGAGAGAGGGATTAATATTCCTAACACTGTCCTCCCAGCTTATCAAGATTTTTCCCTAGTAGAATACTCACTGCGTTTGTCTACAGTAAGTTGGCTAGAAAACGAGGAGGAATTGAGATCAGTGTTAATTTTAAGTAGGGCGGGGTCAAATGATTTTCTCCCCAAGGGATTGAAAATGACCATCAGCGATGAAGAAAAGATTCTAGAAGAACTTTTAGTAGAATCAAAATCAAAGGATTATTATCTTTATTGTCCTATTGCTATGTCCCCCAATGAACAAATTACTATCACCTTCACTTTAGAGACTGAAGAAAGTTTAACTTTACCACTTTTTATCTTGATTACAGAATGAGCTCAAATCTCCAAGCTCCGAAGCATCTCACTTTTTGTCTTAAAATTCAGAAATTAGAGACACAATATTCATTTAATTTGTCTTGGGGAGATGTTCCGGGAATATCAACTATTTTTAATTATCCTAAATCTTTGATTCAAACTTATCAAAGATGGCAGGGATCTTATTTATATTTTTATAAAACTCAACTGCGGGGTAAATCATTAGGGGGAGGAGGTTTACCACCTGCAGATCCTTACAAAAACCTCTGTGAGTCCGAAGATCAATTATTAAATGAATTTAAGAAATGGTTGAATCAAAATGAAATGTTTATTACAACTATTCGCCAAGAAATTGCTAAGGAATCTCCCCAAGTAGTAGACTTATTATTGACTTGTTCAACAGTTGAACTAAATTTCTTGCCTTGGGAATACTTAGAAACAATAATCGCCACTCCTGTGGGGATTAGAATTGTTAGAAATCCTGTTAATATTCGGAAGGAAAAAGCTCGTCCAAGGAGGGATTTTCGCCGAGGCTGTGCCAGAATTTTGGCAATTTTTGGGGATTCCACTGGAATCAATTTAGAAAAAGATAAAAAGACATTAGCATCTTTATCCACTTTGACAGAAATTAAGTGGCTTGTTTGGCAAGAAGGCAAAGATATTCAGCAACATAGAAAAGAGATCATTCAAGCACTAGAAGATGAAAGAGGATGGGATATTTTATTGTTTGCTGGTCATAGTCAAGAAAATTCTCAGACAGGTGGAGAATTGTCAATTGCACCTAAGCAGACAATTTTGCTCAAGGACATTGAAAATCAATTAGAAAAGGCCAAAAATAAAGGACTACAGTTTGCTTTATTTAATTCTTGTACTGGGTTGGATATTGCTAGTTATTTGATTGATTTAGGACTCCATCAAGTTGCTATTATGCGCGAACCAATTCATAATCAAGTTGCTGGAGAATTCTTAGTTGAATTTCTAAAATCCTTAGCTAATTACAACAATGTTTATACAGCCTTAAAACAAGCTCGTACATATTTAGAGAATCATCAGACTAACTATCCATCGGCTTATTTAGTTCCTTCCCTTTTTTATTATCCAGGAACCGAGTTTTTTCAACTTCAACCTCAAGCCAACATTCAAAGATGGCTACCTACTGGTAAACAGGGGATTGTTTTGGGAATTCTTATTTTCTTGAGTCTCTTTTCTACCTTTCAAAACCTTTCGTTAAATTATCGTCTTTTAATTCAGGCATTTTACCGCGATCTGACCTCTCAATTACCTCCTGCTAAGACTCCACCTGTTTTATTAGTAGAAATTGATGAAGAATCTCTTCAAAAAGCGAATATCCATGAACGTTATCCAATAGATAGAAAATATTTAGCTCGTTTAATTGACAAGTTGGTTACTGAAAATGCTAAGATTATTGGCTTAGATTATCTTCTAGATCTTCCCCAAGTCAATAATGATCCTATTTTCGCCAAAACAATTAAAAAAGCTGTTCAAGATAAACAAGTTTGGTTTGTTTTTGCTGCCATAGAACAAGAAAAACAGGAAAAAGGTGTAGCCCCAAATTTAGCTAGTTTGAGTTGGAGTTTACAAGGATCAAGTCAAGTAAATATTAATTATTTGAGGTTGCCTGAAAAATGTAGTCAATTGTGTCCTTTTGCTTATCTCTTGGCTTTAGTACATAATCTAACTCAACAAAAAGTACTGCTCCACCCTAAATTAGAGTATCAAGGTAATCTCAGAACGGAACTTCTTAAAAATAATTTAACAAAACCTCAAAAGTGGTTTTCGCCAATTAATGATTTTTCCTTACCTCCTCAAAGTCTTTATGAGTCTATACCGGCTTGGCAATTATTGCAAGAAAATTCAGAAAAATTTAACTTGAATAGACAAATAGTACTAATAGCTTCAGGTGGTTATCGTGAAGCAGGTATTAATAATCAAAATGATTATTTTCCCCTCCCGCTAGCTGTTGAATATTGGCTAACTAAATCAAATATTAAAATACCCAGTAATTTTCCAGGAGGTCAAGTGAATAGTTATATGATTGGTCAGTGGTCAATGGGACATTGGGTGAGCTCAATTCCCGATGTTTACATAGTTATAATTGGGGCTTTTTTCGGTCAAGGGATATCTTTATCATCGTTTAAAATATCGAATTATAAAGGCTACATACTATTGATAGTAGGAATAGGAATTTATGGTCTTCTCAGTCTTCAGTTATATATCTCAGCTAGCATCTTGATTCCTTGGCTTTTACCTTCGATAACATTGATTCTTTATCCATTACCCTATTGGAAAAAATAAAATTATGATTGACAGCAAAAAATTAATCGGCATATTCTTGTTAGTAACGATCACTAATGGTGGAGCAGTTCTAGTTATGTTAAATACAATTTTCCAACCTTTTCCCTCTAAAGCTCAGAACCGATCTCCATCTCCTCAAATAAGTCCTCAAAAATCGGCTTGGAAAACGCTCTGGGAGATGGTTGAATCTCGCCTTAATCCACAACAATTGAATACAATATCACGAGGGCCAAATTGGTGTTTGATTGCTCCAGGACAATTGGGTAAAAAATCTCTTATTTGGAATAAGCGACCGATGTTTTTTTGGCGAAACTCAACTAACCTGAGTGAGCCAGAATTTCGTATTTATTCTCCTTTAAATTCTGAACCAGAACAGAAGGTCTTGTGGCGAAAAACAATAACTCAAGAATCATCTTCATCAGAATTTCAAGCTGTTCAATATCAAGGAGAAACTTTAAAGAATAATCAAAACTATAAATGGCAATATTTTGCGCCAAATGAGAATACAAAAAAAGAGGAAGGAACCTTTAAACTTCTCAGTGTTGAAGCTGAGCAAAGTATTGCCCAAGACCTAAAGGTATTAGAAATACAATTACATGGCAAAACAGCAGAAGAAATAATCTTAAAAAGGTTCCAATATTTTGCCGACAAAGAACTCTGGTCTGATGCTTTGCAAGAACTTTTTTCAGTGAATAAACCTTCTGCTGATTTTGTGAGTCAAAGACAACACTTACTTGAGATTATCTGTTCTCAGCATCAATAACTTGATGAGATTTCTCAGCCTTTATAACCAATTACCCACCAAAACAAAAGGAGCCCAATAATAAGGAGATTCAGAACCGGGATTTTTCAGTAGTTCCAATTGAGCTAGGCGGAGTGCTTCTGCCTTAGTAACAGTGGGATTTTTTAAAGCCTCATAGAATTCTCCCATCAGTATAGAAGTAGCCTCATCATTAATTGACCATAATGTAGCCAAGGTAGACCGAGCACCTGCTCTGATGGCTAGACCGGCTAGTCCCAAGGAGGCTCTTTTATCCCCTGTTAGGGTTTGACAAGCACTTAGGACAAGGAGTTCTAAAGGTTCGGTCTTTTTCCCTGTACTAAAGCGTAATAACTCATTAAGCTGATTAGCATTGAGCCGCTCATTCCAAGTAAGAATAAAGGTCTTGTCTAATTGGGAACTGAACTGACCATGTGTAGCTAAATGGACAATCGGAAAATTCAGAGCATTGATCTTATCCTGTAAGTTTTTATTAGTAAAGTCTTGATTGAGCACAACAGTCCCAGTGGGTATGGCAGAGCGAATTTTAGAGAATTCCTCCGACACATAGGGAAGTCCGGTAAAACCCCCACGCGGTTCAGTTAATCCAGCAATGAGAATTTTTAGGTCTTTTTTGACTAGAGCTTGGGGTTGTAATAAAGATAGTTGTGGAATGATAGCTATACTATACTTTTCAATAAGATAATTTTTTCCATCATAAAGGGCAGCCATAGGAATATTCCGCAGAGTACTATCAGGAACCAAGACGAGGGTTTTAATCTGACTGTTGGCTAAATCTTGTTCTAGGGGTTTAATTAACCAATCATAGATTATTTGAGCATCCTTTAATATGTCTTGGCGCTCACTGTTCCGCTGTTGGAGCAGTACGACAAATTCATTGAGGATTGCTTCTATTTTTTTAGGATCATTGATTGGGGTAGTGTAGTGGCGTAGAGGTTGCCCAGGGAGTTTTAAGATCATCTCGAAGCTCTCTGATAAGATGATTGGATAGAGAATAGCCGAGGTAGTGTCATCCTTATCGGTCACTTGGTCAATCAGTACGGGCTGAGCATCCAGACAGGTAGAGCGGAAGAAGTTTTCTAATTCGGCTAATTGTAAAGAATCTAGGGTTTCCCTTGCTTTGGCTAGTTCTGGTTGCCCCGGGGTACCCCGTAGCAGTAACTCAATATATTCCCGATAGATAGGTTCAATCTGTTCAGTGAAGGTAAACTGAATTTCTGGATTAATGGCGACTAAATCACTACGTAAGTATTGTAGGCTTTCGATAGCTTGAGCATAAGCAATTAAGGAATCCTCCCTAAGCGCTTGGTTTTTCAGTAAACGTCCTAAT
>Ga0114963_10001007_pt1 | contig 19431 bp, 18 predicted proteins | sample C_131016_EF_Meta_FD_87019 | JGI IMG/M metagenome (GOLD analysis project Ga0114963, IMG submission 87019) | Freshwater microbial communities from Lake Croche, Canada to study carbon cycling - C_131016_EF_MetaG | ecosystem: Environmental > Aquatic > Freshwater > Lake | place: Lake Croche, Canada...
ATCAGAAGGTTGAGCGCCATTCTTTAGGTAAAAAGCTGCTTTTTCGGCATCAATTTTGGTTTCTTTAGTGTGTGGATTGTAATTACCAAGTCCAGCAATAACACGACCACTTGATGGTGTCTGTCGGCTGTCTTGTACTACGACACGGAATTGAGCGTGACCCTTACGGCCAGTACGTTGCATACGAATTGCGAGCATATCTTTTGTCTAGTCTTTCTTCACTTAAACTTGTTATATATTCTGATAGGTTATTCTATCTGTTTTTCTGACAATTGTCAAACCTTTTACCCCTTAGGTTCATAAGTCGTCAATGCAGCTTCTGCGGCACGTTGCTGTGCTATCTGCTTACTTGGGCCAGTACCCTGTCCTTTTGCAACATTATTAACCAAGACAACAATGGTAAAAATCTTATCGTGATCAGGGCCTTCTTCAGATACAACCTTGTAATGAGGTGTTGCGCCATCGACACTTTGCGCAATTTCTTGGAGCCTTGATTTTCCGTCCATCCACGAGCCAGTTTCTAAAATACCGTCAAGGGTTGAGAGAATATTCTTCGTAATAAAGTCAGCAGCAGCATCGTATCCTTGGTCAAGATAGATTGCACCGATAATAGCCTCAAAACAATTGGCTAAAATTTGTTGGCGCGCTCTTTCGCTGCCTCTTTTTTCACCCCTTGAAAGTCGTAGATATTCATTAAAACCTAGCCGTTCGCTGGCAGCACTAATACTCTCAGTCCGCACAAGAGCGCTTCTCCAGTTCGTTAAGATACCTTCCGGTTCAGAGTAGGTTTTATACAAGAACTCCGTTACAACAAGCTCTAAGACAGCGTCACCGAGAAATTCAAGTCGTTCGTTATGTTCTTTAACAGATTTTTTATGCTCGTTAAGGTAGGAACGGTGTGTTAAGGCCGTTACGAGTAGCTCAGGATTATTAAATTTACCACCTAATTTTTCTACCGCTAAATCTTGATAAATACTAAATTCCTGCATCTCTAACTTTCTTAAGCCCTAAGAGAATAATTTTACCTATGTCTTCATATTCAATTTTTTCAAGCGCTTCTTTAGCTGGGAACCAGTCAATGCCATTCATCCAGTCTTCTTTTTTAAGATCGTTTGAATCACCTTGCGCGACAACAAGATAGATTTGCGTACTCATCAGTATAAGGCTATTTTGGCGTCGATAACGAAAATTAATTTTTCCAAGCCACGAGAGAACCTTCATCTGCTGAAGCCCTGTTTCCTCTCGGATTTCACGCTCAGCTGTATCCCGTGGACCTTCACCGGGCTCTATATGCCCCTTAGGTATCGTCCATCTATCTTTTGCGTCTTGAATTAAGAGAATTTCAATCTCTTTTGACTTTTCATCACGTCGTACTACAACACCCCCGGCAGTTGGCTCGCGCACTACTTCCGTTATTGCTGGCTTTCGCTTATTTAAATAATTTTTGAATCCCTTTAAGGGGGCTGGTCTTTTCATCATTTCTTTTCTTTCTTTTTCTCTGGAGTATGTTCAGTTTTAGAGGCTTCAAGATTTCTTAAAGCGGTTCCGAGTACTCCATTAATAAATTTTGAGGAGTTTTCGCTGCCAAATGCTTTAGCGAGTTCAACCGCCTCATTAATCACTACTTTAGGGGGGACATCTGCGGCGTAGCTCAGCTCATAAAGACCAATCTGCAAAACAATACGATCAATACGAGCAATTTGCGCTAATGGCCATTCAGGTGCAATTGGCTGCAAAGTATCGAGCAATTCCTGACTTTTAACAGACACTCCGTGGACTAATGAAACTATAAATTCCTTATCTTCAATAGTCTCACTGTAGCGATCTATATTTCTTTCAAGCACTTCTTCAAGATTAAAACTGGTATCCCCACAATCAGCGCGAAAATCCTGCTCATACAATGTCTGTAGAGCTACAATTCTGCCAAGATGCCGATTTGATGCCATAATCTTGTCTCGTACCTTAATCTCTTAGAAATAAGAGTTACTTTGTAAAATAGCGCTATTTGCTAGCAGCTTCAGTTTTAATCTTACCACTTTCGCGTCGTGTAGTATAAGCATGAACTGGAGATTTAGCGTTCACTGATCTCGCCAATTTAACTACCAAATGACTCCTACGAGTACCGGTGCGGCGAGGTGTTGTTCTTTTCTTCGGTTTACCCAAGGTACAAACTCCTATAAGTTTTATATAACATTTACTAAATAATGATATTATTATAGCAGTTTGTTACACAAAAACTCAATAGAAAAGTTATTATGTACAAATTTTGACTAAACGTAACCAATATTTTAAAATACTTATTATGAATGAACGATACACCCAGGCTAACCAAGAGAACTTTTCGAAAGCTGAAAAGCAAGATTTTTTGAGAACCGAAAACGAAGGTCTTTTTAGACTTACTCTTAGAGGTAAAATCGCACTTACTGCAGCAGCACTAGTAATAGGTGTTCTCGGTGCAAAAGAACTTTCTGGAACAAATGAATCCCCGATCACAACAGCAGATCCTGTAACTATCACCGTAAATTCTGGGGTCAACCTCCACACATCTCCTCACATGATTAGCGATAGCGCAGATGGTAGCACTAATATAGACTACACGGTACCCAAAGGAGAAAATATTGTTGTCCATAACCCACTAAGTACTACAACCTTTGGCAGTACAGGTGAAGAGCAGTGGGCTGGATTTCATGTGCCTGGATTAGACGGCATTCAATGGATTAACGAGTCTCAACTAATGAATCCAGTAAACCAGGGAGCTATAAACGTCAAGTACAATAGTAATCCAGGTGATTCAATTAATGTTAATGATGACGGCAATGGAAATTACACGTTCAAAACACCAGATGGATCAGAGCACACAGCCGGAACTTCAGAAATTATTTCTTCCAACCCCTAGGATATCTATGTCAAACTTTATCCCAGAAATAATCGATACTTATAATTCATTTAATCCTCGTGAAAAAATTATTGCCCGTGTTGGCGCTGTTGCAATTTTTTTATGTGGAGCGGGCATGCTTGAAGGTTTTGCAAATAACTATGTTGGCACCGATTCCCTCAGTTGTTTTGGGTCAACAGAAATCGCTATACCAGCAAATGCATCTTTTACTCAGGCATTAACAGATTCAGCGAACCGTTTGCATACTTCCCCCGCTGATCTTCAGCCAATCCTTATTGCAGAAAATGATAACAATGTTTTTTTCGGTCCACGAGGGCTTACTTTTAACGTAAGTGGCTCTACAACCTACCAAAGTCCAACCAATTGTAGTAAATAAGCTAAACTACAAAATTAAGTAATTTATCTTTGACGTAGATCACTTTACGTATACCTGGTGACAAATAATCAGCAACATTTTTATTTAATTTAGCTTCTTCTTCTATAACAGATTGTTCAGAACCAGCCGGAATTTCAATTTCACCTCTTAGCTTGCCATTCACTTGTATTGCAATCTTTATAGTATGCTTAACGAGATACGCCTCGTCATGTGTTGGCCATGGAGCAATATGAATTGAACCTTTCTCGCCTAGTTCAGCCCAAAGTTCTTCAGCAATATGTGGTGCAAAAGGAGCTAGTAACTGCGCCATCGATTTGAGCGCAAATTTCCAAGATTTTTTATCTTTAAAGCCTTTTTCTTTTTCTACGACATATAGTTCATTGCAAAATTGCATCAATGCTGCAATTGCAGTATTGAATGACATAACTTCAAGATCTCTGCTAACTTTCTTGATAGCGCCGTGGGTTACACTCATAAGTGCCCCCTCGGACTCAGAATTTGTTTCGTTATATTCTGATTCAATATATCTTTGGGTTAATGTCCATACTCTTTGAAGAAAACGAAATACACCAGCTAATCCTTCGTTACTCCAAGGAGTGGACATATCGAATGGTGCGAGAAAGAGTACGATCAAACGAAGTGCGTCTGCTCCATAGCCTTGCTCGATAATTTCTTCAGGCTTAATATCATTACCCTTGCTTTTGCTGATCTTTTGTCCATCAGCAGCAAGTAGCATTCCTTGATTTCTCAAAGCTTTAAATGGCTCATCAAAGTTAATAAGTCCAGCGTCATGCATAACCTTCGTCCACATACGTGCATATAAAAGATGCATCACAGCATGTTCTGCACCACCAACATAAAGATCTACTGGAAGCCAATAAGCTGCTTTTTCTTTTGAAAAAGGTGCTTCAGCATTATGGGGATCAGCGAATCGTAAAAAATACCAACTACTGCAAGCAAAGCCATCCATAGTATCAGTTTCTCGGCGCGCTGGACCACCACAAGTAGGGCATTTCGTTTCTACCCAATCCTTTGCTCGAGCAAGCGGGGATTGACCGTCACCACTTGGTTGAAAATCATCCATCACAGGTAATTCAAGTGGTAGATCTTTTTTAGGTACAGCAACCGCACCATCTATAGGGCAATGGATAATCGGTATCGGTGCGCCCCAATATCTTTGTCGACTTATAAGCCAGTCACGTAGTTTGTAATTTACTTGTTCTTCACCAATCTTCTTCTTCACTAAGTCGGCAACAATTTGTTCTCTTGCTTCAGCACTCGATAATCCGTCATATTTTCCAGAGTTAATCATTATGCCTTCGCCACTATAGCATCCACCGTGATTGGGGGCGCTTGAAGAAACAACTTCAATAATTGGAATCGAGAATTGGTTTGCAAACTCAAAGTCTCTTTCATCGTGAGCCGGTACAGCCATTATAGCGCCCGTTCCATAGCCCATAAGTACATAGTCAGCTATCCAAATTGGAATTCGTTCATTATTTACTGGATTGAACGCATATGCTCCTGTGAAAACACCCGTCTTCTTTTTGGCAGCCTCTTCTTGTAATTCAATTTCATTTTTTCGAGCTGCTTTTTCAACATATTTTTCAACCGTCTTTTTCTGCTCGTCAGAAGTAATCTCAGCTACCAATGGATGAGTGGGTGCAAGCACCATATAGGTTGCTCCAAAAAGAGTATCTGGGCGCGTAGTGAAAACTTCAATAGTTTTATCTTTTTCGGCTACAGCAAAAGATACTTTAGCACCTTTGCTTTTACCGATCCAGTTTCTCTGCATTAGCTTTATGCCTTCGGGCCAATCAAGACCATCAAGTCCTGCAACTAGCTCATCAGCGTAATCGGTAATATTAAAAAACCATTGTTTCAACACTTTTTTACTCACTGGAGTATCTTCATGCCGCCAGCAACAGCCGTTTACTACTTGTTCATTTGCAAGCACCGTTTTACAAACATCACACCACCACTGAGGGCTTTCCTGCTGATAGGCGAGACCACGTTCTAGGAGTAACAGGAAAAACCACTGTGTCCATTTATAGTAATCTGAATCCGTAGAGCCAAATTCACGGCTCCAATCTATGGAAAGACCTAGTTTCTTGCATTGTTCTCTAAAGTTATCGGTATTTTGTTTAGTGGTGATTTGTGGAGAGATCCCTGTTTTAATTGCATAATTCTCACCTGGTAAGCCAAAACTATCCCATCCCATCGGTTGCAATACGTTATGTCCCTGCATTCTCTTATATCTTGCGACTACATCCGTAATTGTAAAATTCCGAGTATGACCTATATGCAACCCGATACCACTAGGATAAGGGAAAAAGGATAGAGCGTAATACTTCGGCTTAGCATCATTATCTATAGCTTCATAGATTTTTGAATCAGACCATTCTTTTTGCCATTTTTTTTCAATAGCTCTTGGATCGTAACGTTTCATTACAATTAGTATACCTTATAACACCTTGAAAACGATTAGCTTCTTGCTAAGGCAAGCTTTATCAATTTATCTACTAGTTGAGGCATGGAGAGTCCAGCTTGCTTCGCAGACAATGGTACCAGGCTGTTGTCAGTCATACCGGGTAAGGTATTAATCTCTAGACAAATAAGGTTTTCATTTTTATCTACAATCATATCGGTTCTTGAAATGTCTCTACACCCCATTAGACTATGTAGTTTGATGGCGATATCTTGCGCCTTTTTTTGAGTAGATTCACTAACTAATTTCGGGGGGCAGTTTTCTGCAGTTTGACCGTTATATTTATTTACGAAATCGAACTCTTTTCCTTCCGGAGGGATAATTTCTACAACTGGGAATGCTTGCTCACCAATGATTGGGACCGTTATTTCAATGCCTTCAATCAATTCCTGCAGGAGTAGCTCATTATTATATTTGGGAAATATCGTTTCTAGAATTTTATGCTTAAAATTACTCGGATCTCGGACTATAAAAGTATCTACGCTTGATCCTTCAGCCTTGGGTTTTATAACAAAAGGATTTTTTAATAACTCCGAATTTTCAAAATTTTCTTTGGATATAACTTCAGATTTCGGAAATACTATATCGCTAGCTATCTGAGCTGTGCGTAGTTTATCAAAACAATTTGCGGAGGCCTCAGAACCAGAACCAACAAATTTGACTGAATTTTCTTCAAGTATTTTCTGTAACTCACCACTCTCCCCTTTTCCGCCATGAAGAATAGGAAAAACTACATCAATTGCCTTAATGTGCTGCAAGATATTATCATTTAGTGGATCACAATAATCAACTTCATACCCCGCTTCTAAAAGAGCTTTACCGACGGCTGCACCTGATTTTAAAGATATTTCGCGTTCTGCCGAATCACCTCCAAAAACTACTAATACTTTCATAAAATTTCTCCGAACTGTTTTATTTTTATCTTCATCCAATAGTTTGACTGCCTTACCAAGTTTATCGTGTCTTCGCTGTTCAAGAGAAGTTTTTTAACTACCTCTTCTGCATAAACCCCATTTTGAGACCCCTTAACTAGAACAATTCCATTATCTTTAAGGTTTTCTTTTACTGCTCTTGCGGCAGCCTGAGGGGTTGATGTTTCGATAACCTTACAGCCGTTGGCTGCTGCTGCCGGAGCTGTATAAAAATTAGCGTGTTCACCTAGGGTAACAACAAGGTCAATTAATTCTGGTCTGCAAATTTCTCCCATAGTTTGATGCTCTTTTTTTGAGCTTTCACCGAGTTCATTCATCATTCCTAGAACAACAATACGTTGTGAGGCCTTTAAATTATTTAGAATTTCAAGAGCCGCTTTAACAGCAAGTGGACTTGAATTATATGTATCATCAATAATTAAAGAGTCTTTGATGCCTTTAAGAATATTCATCCTACCTGGATTTGGCATAATTTTCTGAATTCCAGATTTAATCTCATCACTACTTAGACCTAATTGATCGCTTACAGCAGCAGCAGCAGTAGTTGCTTTTGCAAAAGGTACTCCGAACAAAGTAGTTTGCGCATTAAACGAATTGCCTGCAGACTTTATAGAAACTTCCATTTTGTTTTTTGAAATTTTAAACGTACCGGAATAATTGGCACCCGACTCTAGGCCATACGTTAAATACTCAGTGCCGTTAATATATTTAGTGATGAATTGAGGGTTTATGTCGTCGATATTTAAAATTATATTTTTGCTGAAAGATGAAACCGATAGTTCTTCTAACGCTACAGCCTCTAAAGTTTTAAACTGGGCCATGTGCTCGGGGCTCACCGCAGTGACGATGCTTACCGCGGGATGGAGGTATTTGTTAAATGCAATTATATCTCCTGGTCTATCCGCTCCAAGCTCCACTACGACAACATCATAATAAGTTGCCTGTTTCAGAATTCTTCTTCCTCTTAAATATGCTTTTACCCATTTTGCTAAATCAAGAGGGTTGGGCTGTGACTGTTCTAGGAAAATAAAGGGCACACTGAGTAATGTGTTGTAATTACCCTTCTGAAAACCAACTTTATATTTCTCCGATAAAACCTGTGCTATGGCAAGCTTAGTGCTCGTCTTGCCGACACTTCCGGTAACCGCAACAATTTTTACATTATGTTTTTCAATTATCTTTTTTGTAAGATTTCCGAAAATTGATGTCAGTATACTTTTTGGAATTTCTTTTAACATGTTTTTAAACTATTCCGCCTAAATGATGAATTTCACAAACGTGAGAAGTATTCATAAGCCATTCACATCCATGATTTTTTGCGAATGAGGCTGATTTTTCGGGCCCCCACGTTCCTTTATCATATCCGTAAAGATGTTTATTATCTTTTTCCCAAGCGCTTAATATGGGCTGCAGAATTTTCCAGCAACGAATCACTTCATCGCTGGTTGCGAATAAGCTTTGGTCACCCATAATGGCATCTATGAGAACTCGCTCATATGCGTCAGGCTGAATATCCTTAAAAGAAGTTTCATAACAGAAATCCATATCTACTGGTTCAAGCTCTTCGACGAGTCCTGGTTTTTTCGCAAGTAGCCGTATGCCGATACCTTCATTTGGCTGAATACGAATAGTTAGCATGTTAGGAGTAATTTTTCTTCTTGTTCTATCTTTGAAGACAAGCGTGATCTCCGTGGTTTTTTCCTGCAGTGCCTTACCGGTTCTAAGTAATATTGGTACCCCGCCCCAGCGAGAATTATTAACCGTAAGATGGACTGCTGCGTACGTTTCAATATTTGAATGAGGATTTTTGACCTCTTCTTTATAGCCCGCATATTGCCCTCTAATAGCGACCTCATCCACAAGTTTCTTTTTAATTGGCTTAACTGATTTAAGGAGTATGAGCTTTTCTTTATGAAGTTCTTTGGCGCTCATGGGATGGGGAACCTCCATCATTGTCAAAGCCATAAGTTGTAGTAAATGACTCTGTATGAGGTCTCTCAGCGCTCCCATTCCTTCATAAAATACTGCCCTTCCCTCAATATCTACTTCTTCGGATGCAGTTATTTGAATATAGTCAACGAATTGACGATTCCAAATTCCTTCGATGAGGGGATTGCTGAACCGAAATGTTAGTAAATTCTGAGCTGTCTCTTTTGCAAGATAATGGTCTATTCGATATACCTGATTTTCTTTAAAATATTTTTTTATAAAACTGACTAGGTCTTTAGCGCTTACAAGATTAGTACCAAATGGTTTTTCAACTAGTATTCTTCGGGAAATTTTTCCAGATTCATTGTTCAGGCCAGCGTTTGCAAGACAGGTAATAACACTTTTAAATATCGATGGAGGAACTGCTAGGTAATAGAGATGGTTTAGTTTTTCTCCATTTTTTCTGTCAATCTCTTGAAGTACGTTCTTTAATAAGAAGAAATCTTCGGGGTTTTCACTATCTAGTGTTAATACTCTCGATCTATTCTTAAAAAGATCGGTTATTTCTTGTATATTTTGCTGTCCTTTTCGCATCGGTTCATCATCAATTTTCTTTAGTATTGATTCTTTTGTTACGTCAGGATTTCTAGAAACGAAAATTATTTCAAACTTATCAGGGACTAGGTTGCCTTTGAGAAGATGATATATCGCTGGAAGTAATTTATTCTGAACAAGATTTCCGGTTGCCCCAAAAATTACTAGGACAGTTCCGTTTGAATTATTCGTTAATGCCATCTTATAACCCTTCTTTAGGACTTATTAATACTATGCCCGCCGAATTTATTTCTTAGCGCTGCTAAAATTTTTGTCGCGTAAGATACTTCGCCATTTTGACTATCTAACCTAACCTTCAAAGCATCTTCAAGAACAGGCATCTTAATACTACTTTTGTGTGCTGAGTCGAGGGTCCATCGGCCTTCACCAGAGTCTGCTACATACCCTTCAACACCCTCAAGTGTTGGATTTTCTTTATAAATCTCAACCATGAGTTTATTGAGTGTCGACTCTACGATACTGCCATGCTGCCAGACTTCTGCTATTTTTTCCATATCGAGGCCTTCCATCGGACCCTCTTTAAGGAGCTGGTACCCTTCAGCCATCGCCTGCATAACACCATACTCAATTCCATTGTGGACCATCTTAACGAAGTGACCGCGACCCGAATTACCCATGTACTCATGTGCCCCTTTTGGTGCTGCTAAAACATCAAAGGCTGGCGTCATTCTTTCGTAATTTTTTTGAGAACCGCCGACCATCAGACTAAAACCATTACTGAGTCCCATAACCCCACCGCTTGTTCCCACGTCCATCATATCTATATTCTGAGCTGCCAGCTTCGCAGCATGGCTCATGGTTTCATTGAAATTAGTATTTCCACCATCGATCAAAAGAGCGCCTTCGGGCAAGAGTGGTAGGAAGGCATCAATTTCGTCTGAAGTGAAGTTTGAAGGAATCATAAGCCATACAACCGGATTTACTCCAAGCATAGTTACTAATTCTTGTCTGCTCACAGCAGCTTTTGCGCCACTTTGCACTGCTTTTTCAACCGCAGTCTGATCTACGTCAAGTACAACCATTTCGTGACCAACCTCAGAAAGTTTTTTAACAATCTGATAACCCATTTTTCCAAGACCAACAAAACCTATTTTCATAATAATTTCCCCTTGTTATAAAGTATCTCATATTGCTTTGCATTTTTGATTAATTGTGACGGATAGTCTACTGAATCATGAACTTCGGAAACTGCCATAACGGCAGACTCTTTTTCGTCGCCTTCAACATATACAAACAGCATATCAATGGAGTTGAAGAAATGTGGGCTGATAGAAATTCTCTCAAAAGTGTCTGAGGAATAATCAACGACAAGATTGTTAGAATCATTGAAGTTTATTCCTGGTAATATTCCCGCTGTATGATTATCGACACCGATACCCAAAACAGCAATAATATAATCTGAATCCTCTAGCGCATTCGACAGCTTATTTTCATAGTTTTGAGCTGCTTTATTCCGATCACTCTCAGAATTATTTTCGAGAACTTCATCGAAAACAGAAACAAAGTCAAATATCCCTAGTTTTTTAAGAAGATATGCGTTTGAATCCTTGGTATTATAGGGTACGAATCTTTCATCAACCATTGCTACAGAGATTTTTTTTCTAACTGATTCGCCAAGAAGTCCAAGTGCTGCAACACCCACTGAAGCACTCGACCCCCCACTCAAAAGATAAAGTATTCTTTTCTTAGTACTACTTTTTATTTTTTCAGCAATTATGTGTTCTGCTTCAGTTTTTGTTACGTTTTGCATTACCATTAGTATAATCTATTAGCCTCTTTATTTACTAGAGGGGTGTTGTTCGAGAGACCTGCTTTAGTTATAATTACAAACCACGGGGCATTGGCGCAGTTGGCTAGCGCGCTTCCATGGCATGGAAGAGGTCAAGGGTTCGAATCCCTTATGCTCCACCACGTTTTTTTAACTTTCTATTTTTTCTGCGATTGCTTCTCTAATTCCTGACTCAGCCTGTTTAGCTAATCCATTTGCTACTACTTGAGTATCTTCATAAACGTCAAACTTGTATGCCTTACCCCATCTAATAGAAATAAAATGAACTCCTGGATTTACATATGATTCACCATTCATAAGCTTAGTAGTCGCTACCCATCTTGCAACTACTAATGTATTCCACGGCATCCCCTTGACTAGAACGTCTTTAACTTCAAATGTAAGTTCAGGAAAAACTCTACCTAATCTTTCAAACCACTTTCTTAATGCATCGGTATCGTGGCGTGTACCACCAAGCGCATGATTGCCTGCAAAATGATGATAAGCATCTTTATTAATGCCTCTCAATACAGCATCGTAATTATGATGCTGTACATCTAAAAATGTATCTCGAACTTTTTTTGTAATAATATTTTTGTAGATCATAAACTCTGTATACCTATTTTAATTCTGCAAATTTTGCTGATTGATTCCATAAAGACTTCTGGATTAACGGATCAAATGCCTTTTTATCAACTTTATTCGATATTTTTTTCTTTATATAGTATTCACCAGACTTCCAATCTAAATCTCCAGATTTATCCGCAAGCCATACTAGGGTTTCCGCACCTTTGGATACTGGTATTAAAAATATTTTTTTAATTGGTGTGTGATATGCAAATTTCATAAGATTGTTCGTATCATTTGCAAAATTACTCGCAACATTGCCGGGATGAAAAGCTGCAGTAGTAATTCCTAAATCGTGGAAACGGTTATGTAGTTCTTTTGTGAAAAGAATATTTTCAAGTTTGGCATTTCCATAGGCTTTTTGTGATGTATATTTATTAGCTAATTCAAGGTCATTAATATCAAAATCACTGAGTATCCGGTTAGCAATACTGGAAGTATTAATAACTGATGCTTTGCTCTTAACCAGAATATCGATTAGCAGATTGGTTAATAAAAAATGTGCCAAATGGTTAACTTGCATCGTTTTTTCATGGCCATCTACAGTTAATTCACGTTTACCGAAAATTCCTCCCGCGTTGTTCACTAGAACATCAATCTGGTCAAAATCTTTTATTAAATTCTTTGCGAGTTTCCTGACATCATCTAATTTGCAAAAATCAGCTACATAATAAGGTGCACTTAGGGCTTCGGCGACTACTCTTGTTTTTTCTGGAGAACGCCCAACGATAACCACCTGATGTCCAAGAGCGTGAAGCTGATGGGCGGCCTCTTTTCCAATACCATCGCTAGCTCCAGTTATTACTATAATTTTCTTCAATTCAATTCTTTCTATTGGATAAATATCGCGCAGGCCCACCCGGCGGCCTTAACGTTTTCAATTTTTGGTATAGTTTTTATTTTAAAGCCGCACAGACTGCGCGAGATTTATACTCTTATATAACGCTTATACTAATCAGCTGTCAAGTAAGTTCAGAAATGTTTTTTCATCAATTACCTTCGTTCCAAATTTATCAGCCTTTTTTTGTTTACTTTCACCAATAGCTTCTCCGGCAACTAGATAGATAGTATTCCTTCCAACTACACTCTGAAATGTTCCACCGCGTTCACGAATTTTATCTGCTGCTGCTTCACGACCCATACTTTCAAGGGAACCTGTGATTACAAAACTTTTTCCACTCAGGTTTCCCTTGATCGGCTTTTTAACATCCTGTATCACGACACCATTTTTATAAAACTTATTTATAAGCTCACGATTAGACTGCTCGCTTGCCCATGCGGTAATGGATTCTGCGACAACTACGCCGATTCCATCAACTGAAGATAGCGAATCACTTGATGCGCTCAATATTACTTCAAGATTCCTGAAATGATTAGCGAGATCAACTGCCGTTTGGGCGCCAACATGTCGGATACCCAATGCAAATATAAATTTGGATAATTGCGGATTCTTTTTTTCGCGTATTGCCATAACTAAATTTTTAGCACTTAGTTCTGCGAATCGATCCAGCGTAACAAGTTGATTTTCGTTTAAAGAATAAAGATCGGCAGCATCATTAATCAATCCCGATTCCAAAAGAGCAATGACATTTTTTTCGCCCAAGCCATCTATATCAAGTGCCTGTTTTGAGGCAAAATGTTCAATATGCCTCCATGTTCGCGTGGGGCAATTGTTATTAACGCATCGCCAAACTGCTTCTTTTTCTGGCCGTATGAGTTTTGAGTGACAGTTGGGGCATTTGTCGGGCATCATAAATACCTTCTCGGATCCATTTCTAAGCGAAGGAATGGCTTCTACAACTTCAGGAATAATGTCACCTGCCTTTTGTATGATAACTGTATCACCAATTCTTAAATCCTTCTTTTCAATTTCATCTTCATTGTGCAGTGTTGCCATCTGAACCGTGCTGCCTGCGACTACAACAGGCTCCAGCACTGCAACGGGAGTTGCTGCCCCCGTTCGTCCAATACTAATGAAAATGTCGATTAGTTTTGTAGTCGATTGTTCTGCAGGAAACTTAAAGGCAATCGCTCCTCGCGGATTTTTCCCTACTATGCCAAGGCGTTCATAAAGATTTCTATTATTAATCTTAAAAACAAGGCCGTCAGTATTAAACGGAAGCTCATGTCTTTTTTCACGCCATTTTTCTATAAATTTCTTTATTTCTTCAACGTTTTTTAGTTTCGAACCATCTGTATTAACTAAAAATCCCAGTCGCCTAAGGTCTGAGTATGCTGCCTCCTGAGTAACTATCTCAGAGGTATCATTTCTCAGAAGATCATAAGCACGAAAATAAAGTTTTCTACTTGCCGCGATCACGGGATCGAGCTGCCTAATTGTTCCTGCAGCCAAATTCCGAGGATTAGCATACGTAGATTCTTCTTTCGAACTTAAATAAGAATTTAATTCTTTAAAATCCTTTTTATACATAACAATCTCACCACGTACTTCAGTTCTACCATTTGAAAAGAAATCATCACCCATTAGTTTAAGAGGTATGCTTTTTACAGTCTTACAATTTGCTGTAACATCCTCACCAATTAATCCATCTCCTCTCGTTACTGCTTTTTTTAGAATGCCGTCTTCATAAATCAAAGAGCATGCCAAACCATCCATTTTTATGTCTCCCCAAAAATCTGAGGTTTCCGATGCTGGTTCAAGTTTTGAGATCCGCTGTATCCATTTATTTATCTCGGTATCTTCAAAAATATCATTAAGGCTAACCATACGAGTTCTATGTTCAACTTTTTTAAATGAGTCAAGTGCCTGTCCACCAACTCTTTGCGTAGGAGAATCAACAGAAATATATTCCGGATGTTCTTCTTCTAGTTTTTTGAGTTGAGCAAACAATGCATCATAGACAGGGTCAGGGACAGTTGGTTTATCAAGAACATAGTACTCGTAAGAATATTTATTGAGTTGATCTCGAAGTTTTTTTATTTGTTCCACTTCATTCACTCTAAACTCCCGTAAAGTTTATACAAATAAACCTGACTAAAAAGGAAAATAATAAATACTAAGATAAACAAAACGTAAGGAATAAAGCTAGTGCTAATCATAGCGAAAAGGTAAAGTGTTCCAAAAAATAATAGTGCAAGGCCTGCGAAAAGAAGTGTTATTCTCACTAATATTTTTGTTCTTCTTAGTTTTGTAAGCGCAATTGATTGCTTAAAAGCCTTCATCGGGCGAACACGAGTGGTCGCACTTATATAAAAAGCCGGCCAAAGCATAGTAAACAAGAGTAGTCCGAAAAATAACGCTAAGATAGAAAGAAGAAATACGACAGTTGTTTCCATCGATGAACCACTACTCTTCAGAGCAACGCTCAAAAATGCACCTGCAATTAGTGCTGGAATTAATGAAAGAACTAGTACAGTCGCCACTACAAGAGTGGGTATAAAATGAGCTGTTCCTTCATAAAAAGCATCTAAGACTTTAATGTCTTTTCCCTCATCAAGCTTTCGAAGTAACCAAATAGTAGCCATTACTGAAACTAAAAAGAGCAGCAGCTGCGTCAGCACGACTGCATCAGATTGGCTATTTCCGTTATACATATTACTCACTGCATAAGAAAGAGCGATACTGGCCTGATTTATTTTAGAAGCACCTGTATTTACAGCGCTTCCCATGCTAGATGTTAATGAAAATCCCATTACAAAAATAAAATATAATACTGCATAAACCAGTAATAATCCTGTCAATTTTTTCTTATTGTGTATTATTGTTTCATAAGATTTTTTAAATAGCTTTCCAGGCCCAATAATAGATTCTGGAATATTCTTAATTACTTTTTTATTGTCTTTTCTTTGAGCCATAAAATTCACCCATTTATACTTCTATTATACAACTTTTTAACTAAAATAACCTGGTCAAAACCAGGTTATTAATATGGTGGGCAAGGAGGGACTCGAACCCTCAAGCCTTGCGGCAACGGATTTTAAGTCCGTCGCGTATACCAATTCCGCCACTCGCCCATTTATGCTATTAGTATAGCAATTGGAGGCGCCTACCGGAATTGAACCGGTGTAAAAGGTTTTGCAGACCTCCACGTAACCACTCCGCCAAGGCGCCAGCACTGTAGATTATAACAGAGAACCGCTTCGACGAAAAAACAATAAACTGGTTATTACTATGAAGGTAGACTACCTTTAGTGCCGCTAAAGGTAACGCAGCAGACGCTTCGACGAAATCAGCGCTCCGCCAAGAACTGCAGGGATGCCACCGCCAGGGTGTACTGATGCGCCGACTCGCCATAGCCACGGACGAACTGGGCTAGTATAACTGGGGCGATGAAACGGCCCGCTCTGCCAAAAAGGTGTTGTGGCGCCGTACAGCGCACCCCCAATCGAGCCCCACTCACCAAAATAGTGCGGGTCGAGTATAACGTGATCGTTAAATAGGACGGTAATAGGACGATCAAGTCCGACTGCCGTACTTACGCGCTGAATCTCGCGTTGTACCCATGGGTGATCAAGCGTGTAGGTCTTTCCATCTGCGGGCGCTGCGAGTAACAATGCGACGGTTGCGCGCGTATTGTCGTAAATCTCGTGCGGACGGTAGTAATTCAAAAATGCCATGGTCTGATCAGGTAACTCGCGGCGATCAAGCGAACGATGCAAAGCAGTCGGGTCATCGGGCATGACGATGGAATGAGTTGCCGTGCCCTTAGGAAGCTCTTTTTTAAGTGAAGCGTAGATAGCCACCCCCGAACACGAGAGAGCTTTTGTCGGCTTTGGTCGACGCCCCAATAACGCATCAAGCACGCTCGGGTCAAGGCTACTCACCACCACGTCAGCCTTATAGGCGCCAACTGCGGTCGTAACAGAACCCTTTGAAACAGCCGTCACAGGTTCGCCCAGATGGATATCTGCTCCGGCATGGATCGCCAGTCGATGCAGTGCGAGAGGTAGCTCGTTCACACCGCCCTCCGGTACCCAGATACCGTCTCGCGCCATAATTGCAGGTATGCTAGCATACAGCGCAAGTGTATGTTGCGGCGAAATCCCCGCATTGAGGGTGTGGATTGCGATCACTTCTCGCAAACCCTCGGGCATCCACGTCAGACCGTCAAGATACGCACGCGTCGTCAACCTAACGCCATATTTTTTAAAAACGGACCGTACTGCAGGCAGCGACGACAATGATGTTGGATTGGTTGTCAACATGCTGGATACCTGCTTGCCTAGACCGCCATGCTCGCGTTCAAACCGCTGCCACGCTTTGTGCCACGGATGCCCTGCTGGGACAGGTAATATAACGTTATCGTTGCGAAACATATACCGACCTATCTCACTCAGACGGGTGAGCGTGACATTGGCAACCTTTTCTGCTTCAGGTTTCAATGAACGCCTGGCGCCAATACGATCATAGGTATCAAGCACCTCACGCCATACTGCCGGAAAAGAAACAAGTGCTGGCCCAGTATCAACAGTCTGGCCGCCCACCTGCATACGCCGGCTCTTGCCGCCTATCCAATCAGAGCCTTCGAGTACGGTCACTTTTTGGCCAGCACGTGCAAGTAAAGCAGCTGCCGTCAGGCCACCAAGACCGGCGCCGAGCACAATGACCGATCGTTGTCGTCGTGTGGACTGACTCCTTATCATGGGTAATACCCTCCTAAGATACCTGCCACCAAAAGCAATCCCGCAACCGACCCCGAAACGTACGGAAAGGCAATCGAGAAGCGATAGAGTTGCCGCGCACCAACAGGTGTTGGACAACGAAAAAGCGAAATAATAAGCCAGCCAGCAATAAGTGCATTCACTAAGGCGACAGGAACGCTAAGAAGCGCGAAACAAGCGGTTGCCACTATCCACCAGAAAGTACTCCAAACAAGTGTTCCGCGGACCCCAAAGAGTACTGCGGATGTGGTGATATTAGCGGCTCGATCCTCGTCAATATCCTGAATAGCGTCGAACGCGTGCTTTGCGACGCTCCATGCCATTAGGCCAAGTGCGGCTGCCCATATCGGTTGCTCACCAAGCGCGAGGGGCACGAATACTAGGGGCAAGGCATATGCCGCATTACTGAGTGAGTCTAGAAGTATTCGGGCCTTGAAACGTATTGGCGGCGCCGAATAAAAAACAAAGATCAGCATATAGGCAGCAGTCCACGGAAGTATCGTCAAGGGTGTAGCGAAAACGAAATATAAAATAAAAGGCAGGTTTGTGAGAATAATACCTATGAGGATTGTTCGCGACTCGCTGGCGTGGATACGCGCTCCCTCAAAGCCGCCTTTGCGAGTGTTTTTGGCGTCAGTCTCTTGGTCGAAAATATCATTTATGCCATAAATTAACAGATTAAATGGTAGCGTCGCCCACAACAAAAAGGCCAAGGCTTGCCACTGCCACAAACTACCCGTCAACCACACCCCAATGACGACTGGCCCAAGTGCGTTGACCCATAGCACCGGCCGCGAAATATGTACTAAGCGCGCAAGCACTCGGTAAGTCAAACCAATTGTCATTTATTTCTCCTTATTCGGGTGAATTACTTGTCTACAAGTCTACTAATTAAGAGTTTTATGCTTCTTTATTTATACCACGGTGAAGAAATTCTGCCCATTCTTTAGGCTGATTCGCGCTTTTGCAACAAAAAGCAAAAAAAGGCCAACAAGTGTAGCCGACATTCTTAAGCATGAATATTAACTATGTTTGGTGCACCAAATAATTGATTCAGAGCCGACAAGGCTCTTTTTCTTTGCCTCAATGATGATTCTAAAGGGGTCATTGAACATATAAGACAACTTTTTATCCTTTAGTTCAATGTTTGAAAGTACATATTCCAAAAGTTTATTTTTTAAAGCTTCATCGCTCTCTTTAAATAGCTGTTCGGCTCGTTGAGCTAAATCTAACAGATAAGAGGCATTGAGTTGGAATGACTTATTATCACTTGTTAGCAACTTGAGACGGTCATTCAAATCTTGTTGCCTTGCTTCAAGCTGCGTTACATATTCGTCGTACTGGTCCGTAGTAATACTCCTTAACAGTTGACTGGTTAATAGTATGGAAATCTATTTCATCAAAAGTAATATAGTGTGCCATTGCTTCACTAGAATCTCGCATGGAGCATACAGTAACATAATTTATAGAGAAAAAACAATGTGCAGGTTATTGTAGTGGGGGTATCTTATCTTTAGTACCACCATAGGGGCCGGAACCATATCCATATTTCGATGAAGGTTGCACTTTACTAGAGCCAGAAAGAATATCAAGTATTGCACTGAGACCGAAAATAGACAAACATGCTGCGCCAAGAACTGCCACAAACTGTTTTCGAGACATTTCCTTGGCCATGATTTCATTCAGTCGTTTACTCATAAATATTTTATTTCTCAGTGCTCATGCTCTTATGATATCACTTATAAGTACCGGTTTCATCGGTTCCCTTTTAGTCTCAGGTTCCAGGATTGTTTCAGCAAACAGTGTCTTGATATTTTTTCTTCTGTTAGTTATTGCAATAATTAGAATCGCCAGCTGATACATAACGATAATTGGCACTGCTAGAACAATTTGGTTCATTATATTTGGTGCCGGCACCATCAAAAAAGATACGATAAAGGCTCCTCCAATGACATACTTCTCGTATTTGAAAAGTTTTTTAGGCTGCAAAGGCTTTATGCGATTAATTAAAATTAAAATTAAGAATAGCTGGAATAATAGCGCAGACCCTAGTAAATAAAATGACACGAATGCACCATATTCGTTAATAGTATATAAAGCTTGTATTTGACTAGAAGTAAATTGAGCTCCAAGAAAATGTAAAGCAAAGGGTAAACCTGCAAAATAGCCAAAAATAAC
>Ga0114963_10001008_pt1 | contig 19426 bp, 19 predicted proteins | sample C_131016_EF_Meta_FD_87019 | JGI IMG/M metagenome (GOLD analysis project Ga0114963, IMG submission 87019) | Freshwater microbial communities from Lake Croche, Canada to study carbon cycling - C_131016_EF_MetaG | ecosystem: Environmental > Aquatic > Freshwater > Lake | place: Lake Croche, Canada...
ATATTTCAATTAAAATTAAAAAAAAAAAAAAAAAAAAAAAAAAAAAAATTGTCTAACTTTTTAGCTATTAAACATAAGCCCACGTGACCAATTGAAAAAAAAAAAGCGATATGGATAAAAAAAAACTGTGAATTGTTTAAATACTTTAATAAAAATATATGTGGCAGCGTTATTGTCTCAGGATTTGCTAAAAATCTATTATTACCATCAAACATTGACGGATAATAATAATAAGGTATTTTATGATCGTTAATCGCTTCTCTTAAAATATTTAAGTAAACGTTCTCTTTGTACCAACCAGAATGTCCTGGACTTCCATATCCATTTGAAAAGAAAAAAAACCAATAAATGATGCCTACACAATATAAACCTAAATAAAATAAATTTTTTTTATTTAATAATTTTTTTTTTAAAGTCATTAATTTATTTGATTGTCTATTTTTTTATTTATTTATAACATAAAAAATATAACTTTCATTATTTTATTATATTAAGCCTCTATAATAATAAAATTTAGGACAAGTGTAGAAAATAAAATCATTGTTAGGGACCGACTAATAACTGGTCAAGCGCATAACCTAGAGATCCTTGTTTTAAATCCAAGCTTCGCAAACAATTAAATTTTGGAATTTGATCTTAAATAATTACTTAAAATATCATTAATTTTTTTTTTAGGTTTCCAGCCTAACTTTAAAATTTTTCTTATATTACCCACATGTCTTGATACTATTCTATTATTTTTTTTTATAAAAAATTTTTTTTTAAAAACTTTTGAAAAAAAAATAGGGATTTTTATAAGACGCGTAGCGCTACCAGAGGCTATATTAAAAATTCCGGTTGATTTATTTTTAAATAATACTCGTATAGCCGACAAAATATCGCTTAGTATTAAAAAGTCTCTTTCATGATTAATATTGATCAATTCTATTTTGTTCTGTGTGATAAATTTTTTATATAAACTAGGCACAAAAAAAAGATCGTCCTGGGTATGATGTGTAAAACTAAAAATTCTTCCTATGCAAAACTTTATTTGAAATAATCTTTTTTCGATATACTTTTCTGCTTTTAGTTTGGTTATTCCATACTTGCTAATAGGTTGCAATTTTGAATCTTCTTTTATTCTTTTATTTGAAAAACTGTAAACGTGAGAGGTAGAAGAAAAAAAGAACCAATCTGTAGAATTTCTTTTTACTATTTCATCAACAAGTATTTTTGTTCCTGTATAATTTACTTTTAATGCATCATTATAAAACTTTTCAACTTTAGAAGTTGGGACAATTGCAGCTAAATGAAATATCGCATCAAATTTATTATTTTTTAACCACAATTGAACATCTTTTTTTTTTCTTATATCTCCAAAAAACTTATTAATTTTAAATTTTTTATTATTTTTAAATTTTTCAATTAACGCTTTTCCTAAAACACCAGTGTGTCCGGTGATTCCGATAATTTTATAACTCATCTATCTTTAAAAGATGCAATGCTAAATATCTGGCTAAAGAAGATGTTATTTTTTTTGTATGCAAACCTATAAAAAAACCTAGATCCTCTACAAATTGAGCATTAATAAATTTTTGTTTTTTTTTATTTAACTTAAACAATTCTATTGCAGGCTGATTAATGAAATTTCCGCTTATAATAGGTCTTGTTTCCACTCCCATTTTATTAAGATAATTTAAATAATTAATTTTTTTATTTTTATATTTATAATTCAATAATATTGGCAACCCAAACCAACTGGGTTTGATATTTTTATCGGATTGCAAAAATTGTATCTGGTTTGCATATTTTTTCAACTTGCAAACTTCTTTTATAATTTTATTTCTGTTATATTCTCTGTTCATTTTAAAAATATCTTTTCTTTTAAATTGACTAGCAGCTAATGCAGCCTGGACATCTGTAGGTCTCAAATTATAACCGGAATTAATAAATATAAATCTGGGATCTAAATTTGGATATTTTCTTATTGTTTTTTTTTGAGTTGCTGGATGTCTTGACCAGCCATGAGCTCTTAAAGCATGCAATATTTCGTAATCCTCAAAACTTTTGCAAATAATCATACCCCCTTCACCCGAGGTAATTTGATGAGAATAGTAAAATGAAAATGTTCCTACGTCTCCAAAAGAACCTAATAATTTATTACTATATCTGCTCCCGAATGACTCGCACGTATCTTCGATAATTATAAGATTATTTTTTTTGGCTATATTGATAACTTCCTGCATGTTCGCTGATAAACCCAAAACATGCACGCAGAATATTGCTTTTGTTTTGGTTGTAATAGCTTTCTTTAGTTTTGATATATCAATGTTAAAATTATTTTTATCAACATCCACAAATACTGGTTTAAGACCATGCTGAACTATTGGCCACAATGAAGTAGACCAACAAATTGCTGGAATTATAACTTCATCGCCCGGTAACAATCTTTTTTTTCTTTGAGGGTTGCAAATCAAAGATAGAGCCAATAAGTTAGCTGAAGATCCTGAATTAACCATTAATGCAAATTTAACACCTAAATATTTAGCAAACTTTTTCTCAAAATCAGAAGTAATTTTAGACATTGTAATTTGTCTACTTACTAAAACCTTTTTTGCTGCGGAGATATCTGCATTAGAGAAAGCGTCAGACAACAGAGGATATTTATAATTTTTTATTCTTGAAAAAACCATTTTTAAACTACCTATTTATTTCCTATAACGTTTTTAGCATTAAAAAATTTGTAAAAATTATCCTTATCATTTTTAGCCTTTAATCTAAAGTCAGTCTCTACTGAACAGTCTCTATTATTCCTCTTTTTTTTAATCTGATCGGCAACATTAAAATTTTTATTAATTACATCAATGTTATTACTAAAATAATCCCAGAAATAAATTTTATCAAAGTTTTTTAAATCATAACTATAATTATGCACTATCAAAATACTATCTTTTTTAGCCTTTATTTCCTCTGGTGCAGTTAAAGAAATTTCAATATTCCAATCCTGTATCGGTATAATAGTATCTTTTTTATAACTTAAATCTTTAAATAAAATAGCGTTTTGCAAATCCCAAGTGGCATTAAATATATCCACTCCATTTACATAGCAGGGTCCAAAAAAAAGTATCAATTTTTTACTGGAAGAAGAGAAACTTTGTTTTGAATGAAATGATAAGAAATTATTAACAATCTTTTTTTGTAAATTTGCTGATTTTTCCCAATTTCTAATTTCAAAATAAAAGAATACACAGGAAATAAAGAATAAAAAAAAAGAAAAATACAAACTTATTTTTTTTTTAACGATTGTAATAAAAAATATTAAAAAAAATAATAATAAAAGAGACGGGAAGAACATGGTTCTAGAAAAAATACCTTTTCCCCAATAACCATAAGTACCAACTGCATGCACAACTACATTAAGGAAAAAGGCAAAACATAAACAAATAAAAATTATTAATTTCAATTTTTTATTTGTCTCTTTAAAAAAATCTTTAAAAAGAAACAGCAGTATAAATAACAATAATATTAATAAAGTACTTTTAATTTTAAAATTTATACTCTCGGGTATCAAAGAATATATAGACCAAAAAAATCTTACAATATTTTCTAAAGATAGAAATACAATTTTTATAGAATCAATATTATGTGACGATCGTTGCTTATCAAATAAAAAAATGATCTGAATTAAAATACTGTAAAATAAATATTTTTTAATAACTTTATTATCAATCAAACCCCCAAAAAAGAAAATTAAAGTTAATGGTAGATACGAAAAAAAATAAATTTCATAACTGTTAAAACAAAGAATTAAAAATAAAGTTGCAAAAAGTATTCTATTCTTAATTAAGAAAATTAAATGAATTAAAAAAAAAATAGTTGATATTTTAGTATGTATTATTGCAGTTATCCAAAATTGCCCACCTATATTAAATGGAAAAAAATACCAAGATAAAATGAGAATTATAATATTAAGATTTGTTTGATTGTTATCTAAATATTTGTAATTTTTTAATATTAATTTTTTAAATAAAAAAAATATTAAAAAAAAAATAACTACACTAAGTATTATTGAAAAAGAATAAACAACTTCTTTAGAAAAAAAATGTAGAAAAATATAATAAGGCGCAACTATGTGTCTTCTTATTTCGCCGCCTTCCCCATTCCAGACTCTAAGGGCCCAATCGTAAAATTTCTGATCATTAATAGAAAAGAAAAGCCAGTCATCATTATAAAATCCAAAATTATTTATAATTCTAAAATTAAAATAAATAAAAACAGAAGATAAGAATAATAAAATATATTTATTTCTTAAAATAAAATTTCTCATTGCACTAAAAAATTGATGATCTAAATATTTGAAAAAAAAAATACAGACCAACTATTGTATTTAATTTTGACTTTCCGTGAACTCTTGATTTTTCTCTGCTTGGTATTTCAATAATATTTAAATTTTTTTTAATACTTTTTATTAATATATCAATTTCGATACCAAAACCATTTTCGGAAGTTCCTATTTCAAAAAATTTATCTTTTTTAATTGCTTTAAGACTATATAAAATATCAGAGAATTTAGTTTTAAATACCTTGTTAAAAATTAAAGTTAAAAAATCGCAACCTGCAGAACGAACAAATCCTACAAACGAAGTGTTAGAAGTAAGATCATAGCTACCTCCTTGTTTCCTACTACAAATAACTAAATCTGCATTATCTTGATAAATTTTATTATATAGTATTTTGATATCTTCATGATCGTGAGACCCGTCAGAATCAAAAAAAATTATAAGATTATTTTTAACTAAATTTGCTCCAACTCTTTGGGCATCCCCTTTGCCTAATTTATTATCTAATACAAAATTTACATTATTTCTTTCACAAACTAATTTGGTATCGTCTTTTGAATGTCCATCTACAACAATTATATCATCAGAGTATTTTTTTAAAGTTGGTAAGATAAATTCTAAATTTTTCGATTCTTGTTTTGCTGGAACTACAATGCTCAAATCTTTTAATTGTTGCATTAGTTAATATTTTTTTTATTAGAAATTAATCTTTCCCACATTAAGCAACTGTTAATTATATCTTTCAAGGAAGTTTTTTTAATTTTTCCAAAAATTTTTTTTATTAACTTATCATCTGAAATTATAGCCGACATATCCCCTGTTCTTCTTGATTTAAAAATTATTTTGATTTTTTTTTTAGAAAATTCAGTAAATTTTTTAATTATGTTGAGCACACTAAATCCATAACCATAACCACAATTTAAAGTCAGTTGTTTTTTATTTTTAGAAATATGTTTAAGAGTTAAAATGTGTATTGATGAAATATCATTAACTGAAATATAATCTCTAATACATGTTCCATCTTTGGTAGGATAATTTTTTCCATAGACATTGACCTTGACGCCATTATCTTTAACTAAAGCAGATGATAGATTTTTAAAAAGTTGATCATTACTGTTTATCAATCCTGACCTTAATTTTTTATCAGCTCCAACAACATTAAAATATCTTAAGATTCCATATGAAAATTTATATTTTTTTGAAAAATTTTTTAACACTAATTCTGCTAGAAACTTTGTTTTCCCGTAATAACTTACAGGATCGCAAAATGTCTGTTCATTGACACGAATCTTTTTAGGATTACCATAAACAGCACAGGTAGAGGAAAGTATAAAATTTCTCAATTGATTATTTACTGCGGCTTTAAGTAATGTGTGTGTTCCTTCAACATTATTTCTGTAATATTTAAAAGGATTAGTTTCCGACTCCTCTACACTTAAACTGGCAGCAAGATGAATAATGTTTGTAATTTTATTTTTTCTTAAAACGTTATTAACAAAATCAAAATTTAATATATCTCCATAATAAAAATGAGCTTTAGGATTTATTAACTTTTTATAACCTGTAGAAAGGTTATCTATAATAAAAACTTCATACCCCAAATCTGTTAAATCGTATGAAATTTTACTTCCTATATAACCCGCTCCTCCGGTGACTAAAATTTTTTTTATCATTAGTTAATTATTCTTAATAATTTTTTTACTGAAGTATTTTGGCTCATATTTTTATTTAACCATCTTCTAGGATTAAGTCTTTTATTATTATTAAGTTGATTAAATTTTATTTTGAATTCATTAAAATTTTTAAAGAAATAACCACAATTCTTATTCAAATAGGGTGAAGATGAAGATTTAAACTTCCTTTTTCCATAAATCCAAAATGATTGTTTGTAAACAAGTGTCGGTACATTTTTCGACCATGCTTCTTGCATAGCAAGACCTTGAGACTCTGATGATGAGAAGTATAATAGAACTCTAGATTCTTGTAAAAATTGATAGTATTTTTTTTGAGAAAAAAATCCATATTTTATAATTTGAAAATTTATATTATTTTCAATTAAATAATTAATACATTTGTCATAAAAAATATTTTTTTTTTTTAAGTAAATTAATACTTTATTTCCGTTACTATTATTAAGATTAGAAACTTTAACCCCAGAAAACCAGATTGAAATATTTTTACAATTTTTTTTATAACTCAAATATAATTTCTTTACCCAGTAACTAGGCACTAAAATTCTATCAATGTGCTTGGAAAAGATAATATAATTATGTTCAGATGGGACAGTTACTAAATTTGGACCCGCTAATAAAGTTTTTATTTTATTTTTTTTTTTTAAAGCAATACATTTTTTTAAATGATCAATTCCTGACAACACGTGGCAAATATCGTGTATATTATTATCATTCGAAGGATTAACGTTAAACTTGATGCCATGACACCTTAGTCCTTCTATAAGATTAACAAATACATTTGTTGGACCTAGATTTGATTTTTCATGTTTAAAAAAAATTGTTAAAAAATTCTCGATAATCTTTATTAGTAAATTTTTCTTATTTATGTAGATAGAAATCATAATGATACATGTATCGGTAATAAAATTTTTTTAATGATTTATTGCTATATATGTCTAAAAATTTTCTATAAGACTTATTTTTTTTTAATATTTTTTTTATTCATAATATACCACTCTATAGTCTTTTTTAATCCGTTTTTTAAATTATAAATTGGCTTCCAACCCATTGCCTTTATTCGTGATATATCTAAAATTTTTCTAGGAGTTCCGTCAGGGTACGACTTATCAAATAGAATTTTACCCTTATATCCAATTATTTCAGAAATTAATTGTGATAATAATTTAATTGTAATTTCTTTTCCACTACCCACATTTATAAGTTGATTTTTATTATATTGCTTAGTCAACAATAGTATGGCTCTTGCCACATCATCAACATATAAAAAATCTCTTAAAGCTTTACCGGTTCCCCATAATTTAATACTTTTTTTCTTTTTACTAAAACCATTATATATTTTTTCTATTAGAGCTGGGATTACATGACTATTATTCGGATGAAAATTATCATTAATGCCATAAATATTTGTGGGCATAATTGAAATATAATTATGATTATATTGCTTATTAAAAGCTTCGATCATTTTCAATCCAGCAATTTTAGCAATAGCATAATATTCATTGGTTTTTTCTAACGGACTAGTTAGTAAATGATCTTCTTTTATTGGTTGTTTGCAATCTCTTGGGTAAATACATGAGGAGCCTAAAAATACTAACCTTTTAACTTTGTATTTATGACAAGCAAAAATAATATTATTTTGCATTAAAAGATTCTCATAAATAAAATCAGCTGGAAATGTAGAGTTGGCATATATACCCCCAGCTTTAGCGGCACAATTAATAACGTGAGAGGGTTTTTTTTTTTGAAAAAAGCTATCAACTCTTCTTTTGTCAAAAAGATTAAGCTCTGTCCTGCTTGGACATAAAATACTAAAATCATTCTTTGCTAAACGAGCAACAGACGATCCGACCATTCCTGAACTTCCTAATATTAGTAATTTCTCTTTCATAAAAATTTAAAATAAAAATATTTTAATATTCTTAAAAAATATCCGTCATAGTTGGTGTCTATGTAAACTTTTTTATCTAATTCTTTACTGATAGTATTAGAAGTTATTTTATAATTGCATTTTATAATATTACTTATTTCAGCTCTAAATTTTTTAGAATCAACATTTTTAATGTCAATTACATGTGTATACTCATAAGGAAATTTTCTAAAATTATAGACGCTAATAATATTATCAGAATTACGAAGATAAGGAATGTTTATATATTCATCATAATAATTAATATTACAAAATTTCTGTTCTGTTAAAAAAATTACTAAAAGGTTTTTATGTAAATATTTATAATAATCAAAAGAATGATACGATAAAATATAATCAACGTCGTCTATGCTTTCATTTAATATAAAGTTAATTTTATTGGTGTTAAATTGAGAATTGTTTGAATTTAAGTACTTATCATAAATATATTCTGCGTCAAATCTTGACTTTATTAGATTATTTTGAAAATAAATGAAATTAATTATAGGCACCGAAAATAAACATATCAGAAAAAAATTAAATAATTTTTTATTATTAAAATTAACTAATTTATAAACCAACACTATAGTCAAAGAAAAAATAAACGATAGTGAAACTAAAGCACGATTATTATACTGAGTAAACTCAAGTCCGGTATTTGCCAAAGCATGCATTACTGCATTCAAAAAAACGACTGAGGAAAAAACTAATACTAGAATTAATAATAAATATTTATTATTTTTATTTTTTTTGTAGAAAGTTCTGTAATAAAAATTCTTATAAAATAAAAAAATAATTAAAGATAACTGCAAGAGAGTAAGATAATTAATATTTTTAAAAAGATTTAATAATGCTTTTAAAGCAATTTCTAATGAAAAGAATATTATATTAATTGTTAAGACTAAATTTACGAAAATTAAATATACAATTTTTTTATATTCGTTAATGTCAAATTTTACCCTAGATAAATCAACATTAAATATTTTTGGGAAAACAATTTTTTGCATAAATAGTATTAACATGCACAAAAATATGATTATTAAAAAATTGATATAAAATAGTTTTTCTTTTTTTTTAAAAAAAAGAGGAAAAAAAATTGACAACCCAAGCAATGGAGCTGGACTTTCATAGGTTAGCAACATCAATAATATAAACAAATAGCTAAAAAATAGATTAATTTTAGACTTATTAGTAATAAATTGCTTAAGAAGTAAAAGTGAAATTGACCACAAGACTAATGCAAAAACTCCCATGCTCTGCATTGCTGGTGAATACAGAACTGTGTAAGAAAAAAAAGGAAATATTAAAAAAGTTATAAAAAGTTTTTTTAAGAAAATATCATCTATAATGAAGTCAAAAATTTTAACAACATTAAAAATAAAAAAAATATAAAGCAATAAGGTAAAAAAAAAATAAAATTGAAATATAGAAGGAAGTCGTGTCAAGAAAGCGTGGTATACACATGATAATGGTCTATTATTATTAACCGCGCAAATATATTTTAATGCATCAATTGGTTCCTTATTATGTAAACTTACAACGCCAAAATCATCTTGTATAAAATATCCAAAGAAAAATATTGGTAAGTAACCTATGACAATTAATAAGAAAAAATACTGATTAAAAGATAAAGATTTTATTCGTTTTGCTAACTGATTCATTTGCCTTTAATAATTTTTATTCTATTTAGACTTTTAATGAAAAAAATGTACATAAAATTTGGTAAAATTAAAAAAAAAACTCTTATAATAAGAAAAAAAATACTTGGAAATAGCAAATAAAAATTTTTTTTTATTATAAAAAATTGCATTTTAAACTCAGACAATATTGCTGTAATATTTTTTCTTCTTGCCAAAGTCATAACATCTACTCTAGATTTGACTAGTGGAATATTTAAATTCAAAATTTTATAATTATTAATTTTTGCTGAAAACCAAAGGGCATAATCTTCTTTATATTTAATTTCAGGATAGCCTCCTAATCTGATGATTTTATTTTTTTTAAATATTACAGTCATGTGATTAATTGGATTCATTAAAAAAAAATCTAACAAATTAGGCTTTATTAGCATCCGTTTAATAAAATTTTTTCCACTTATAGCCTCTTCAATGTCAGAACCTAGGATATCTGGATTATGTTTTTTAAAAAAATTTATTTGTTTTAAAAATCTATATTTATTATTAACATCATCCGCATCCGCTCTAGCAATAATGTTATATTTTGAAATCTTTAAGCCATAATTTAATATTCTAGATATACCCATTTTTTTCCGAAAAATTAATCTAATAAAAGAATTTTTCTTTTTCTTTTCTAACAAAAAAGATTCTTTTTCTTTTGAAATTGGTCCATCTGTAATGATAATAAATTCATTCGGAATAAGCTTATTGCGCAATACTGAGTATATTGCTTTTTTTAATAAACTAAAATCAATACCGTCATGAACTGGCATTAAAACAGCGAATTTCATAATTTAATATTTAAAATTTTTTGAAAACTATCCTTAATATTTTTCTCTGAGTAATTAACTTTATAATCCTTTAACGCTAGATCTTCTAATTTTGGTAAAAAAAAATTATTTGTATACAAACTTCTAATATTAAAAATAAGCTGCTTTAAACTATAATGGACAATTCCTCCTTTGAATTTATCTAAACTACCGACGTTATATGAAAAAAAAAATTTAGACAAAGAATTGCCCTCAATCAAACTCAAAGGCGATACCTCTGTTATTGATACATTAACCAATAACCAGCAGTTAATCATCTCATAAAAAATGTCTGTATCATTCTCGTTAATAAAATAAATATTTTGAATATTTTTTGAATTAATAATTTTTTTTAATCTATCAAAATAAGTCTTATTAAAGTTATTATATAATATTTTAATATCGACATCTAAATCATAAATATTTTCTGCTAATTTTATAAGATCTTCTTGGTTTTTTATATGATTAATGTAACCAACACATAGAATTGTTTTTTTTTTTGCTTTACTGACATCAAAATCTTTTTTTAATTTATCAAATCTAGAGGTATTATTGTATTTTATAATTAATTTGTTTTTATTTTTTTTAAATAATTGAACGTCTAAATGTCTAGAATTATTACTATCCGGATCTAAAGATAAAAAAATATCACAAGCTCTGATAAAAAAAAATAAGAAAGGTAAATAAAATATCCAAATAATTGATCTTGCAATATATTTAATCTTATTATTATAAGGGAAGATTGATATACCATGACTTATAATAATTGATTTAATATTATTTTTTTTTGCGAGGTAAATAAAGATTTCTGAGATAACTGTTTGTAATGACTCAACGGCTATAAGGTCTGGTTTATAATTATTAATTATTGATTCTGATTTTTTTAAAAAAGTAATTGGATTAAATAAAAAATGAATAAATCCCTCTAATTGTAAATTAAAATTCTTATCTAAATTATTCGAGCTAACTGTAATAACTTCAAAACCAACATCTTTAAAAATTATCTCATGCAAAGATGAACAAAATCCAAGTCCTGTCTTGTTTTTTGGGCTCCACTCTTTTGAAACTAATAATAATTTTTTCATCTAACAATTAATTTTAGCATGCCAAAAAACCCTAAATTTTTAATAAGATCTAAATATGAAATTTTTTTTAAACTATATATTAAATTTTTATTTTTTATTTTTTTAAGATCTCTATTTGCATTTTTTTTTTTTGATTGACTTGTATCAATTTGAAAATAAACAATAGTTTTTTTATTTACTAATTTATACTTCAAATTTTTTCTATAATAATGTGATAATGTCGAAAAATCTTCTGGAAATGCGCAAATATATTTAAAATTTACACACAAGTTTTTGTTAATAATCCACGAACTATGCACAGTTGGATTATCCAGTATTAAATTTGAATCTGCTAAGCCAAAAAAGTGGTGCTTCGAATTATTGCTGTAAATTAAAAAATTTTTTTCTCTTCTACAAACATTTAAATTGTAATTTGAATGATTTTTATTCCAAGCATCATCTATATCAAGACGGAAAATAATTTTATTATTAATTATTTTTAAACCTTTATTTAATGATTTTGCTATCCCGATATTTAAAAAATTTTTAATAAAAATAAATTTTATTAAGGGATTTAGATTTTTTCTTAAGAAACACTCTATTAAATAAGATTGTCTAGAACCATCATCAATAAAAATTAATTCATCGGCTAATATAATTTGAGAGTTAACACTTTTTACATATCTTATTAGCCAACTTAATTTATACTTATTGGAACACGTCAAAACGCTATATTTCATATTAAAATAGTATTTTTTATATTTAGATTGTGATCAATAATGTTTCTTTTTTTTAACCAGCGATAAGGTAAAAGCCAATTTCTGTTCTCAGATAAAAATATTGCCCACCAGCAAAAAGTTGAGTTTGAGGCTATGCCTCCAGACGAATTATAAATTATGCTAAATGCCTCTTTGTCTTCGCAGTCTATAAATTTAGCATTTAAGTTAATTTTTTTTATAAAACTTAAAGCATCATCTTTATTGCTAGATAAAATATAAATATTTTTATCTTTAAATAAATTTATATATTTTAAATAATGTTCGTCAGGCAAAACGTGGTGCGGGCCACTATTTAAAAAATCTCCTCTTCTTAAATGAATTACATAATAATCTTCAGAAAAATTTTTTAAAAAGATTTTTTTGCTAAAATATTTATCTAAATTTAAACATTGTGCAAAAAAAATATCCTGCCAGTAACCATCATAGTAATTAGTAGGCGGGTAAATTTTTTTTTTTAGTAAAAAACTAAAAAATTCTTCTGATCTATAAGACAGTATTTTATTATAAAAACTAGGCTTAAATCTGATTATATCTAAGAAAGGTTCTTTTAAAAAATCATTAAGCTGAAATTTTCTAAAATTCTGTTTATCAAACCACGATATATCTAAATTTATATTTATTTTTAAATTTTCTTTTAAAAAGATGGCAAAAGCATATTGAAATAATTGGTTACCTAAACCGCCTTTAATCTTGACTGTTGTAATTTGTTTATAATCCATGAAAGCAAGATAACTAATAAATAGATTTTTATTATAAAATTTAAATTATGCACAAAATTACCTCTGAATAAAGAAGTTAATAAATATGCAAAAATACAATTTAAAAAATATTTATTAATATAAAAGACTTGTATTAATAATTTTAAGATAAAAAAATAAATCAGGAAAACCAAAAAGAAGCAAAATAAAGAATCAATACCTCTTATAGAATAAGTTGGAATTTTTGGATGAACAAAATAATTATTAAAATTTACTTGTAAATAAAAAAAATCTTTAAGAACAAAATTAATGTTTTGATGTAAAAAATTATCAAAATTTAATAGTAATAAATTTTTCAAAAAAATCATAGAACTAATCATTAAATGTAAAGGCTCTACAAATATATAAAAAAAACTTTGACCTGAAATTAGAAACCTATAAAAAAAAATAAAAGAGATTATCGAAATAAAAATTAAAAATTTCTTGAAAAAATTTTTTTTATCATAAGAACTATTTGTTGCTACATGACAAAAAAATAATAAGAATAATTCTATTCTTGAAAATGAAAGTAATGAATACAAAGATATTAAAAAATAACTTAAGTAAGACAAAATTTTATTATCTTTAAAATTTATAACCGAAATAATAATTAATAAATTTAAATGAGTTCTGCGATTATTTAATAACTCATTGTACAATAAAGCTCTATTTATATGCTCATTATCAAAATAATATTTAATTAAATAAAAAATATCTTTTAATAAAAATAAAATACAAATTATGATTACTAAATTATAAGCATTATAATTTATTTTAATTTTTTTTATATTGTTTTGGGAAAAAAAAATTTTATATAAAATATAAAATATTATAGATAAAAAAATTAAAGAAAAAAAATTATATTGAATATAATAATTTTTTATATCTAATTTACTTATATAAGAAATTTCATTATTAAAAATTTTTTTATTTGATAAAAAATTACTAAATAAAAAAATTAATGGAAAAAACAAATAATAAATACTAGATAATAAAAAGAATATAGGAAATATATACATTAATTTATTAAGTATAAAACCTTTACAAAATATATTATTAATCTTAACACTAAGCTGAATGATTACTTACGCTATTTTTTTAATATTTATAATCTTTTTATTCACTTTATTTTTTCTAAGAGTATACAAAACTATAAGCAGTAAATTAAAATTTATAGACATTCCAGATAGTTTAAATGTCCATAAATCAATAGTTCCTACTGGAGCTGGAATTGTTTTTTTTATAATATTTCTTTTTTTTTGCGAATACTTAATTAACTCCCAAATAATTAAAGTAAATCTTCCTAAAAATTATTACTTTTTTCTCTCAAGCTTAGCTTTTTTGACTTTAATATCTTTTTACGACGACCTTAATAAAATACATCCTGTAATTAGATTATTCTTCCAAATAACAATTTTTTTTTTTTCTACCTCATTATTTAATATTGAAGCAGTTGGTATCCCAGTAAAATTAGTAATTTTTCTAATAATTTATTTCTGGGTTTACACGATAAACATTGTAAATTTTACTGATGGAGTTGATGGCTTCTTAACTATAAATGCTTTAAATTTTTTTCTATGTGTTTTTTTATTCTATTATTTAAATGCTCAAGAAAATTTTGTTTATTTAATTTGTCTAATTTGTATACCTATCCTTATAGGTTACTTGCTCTTTAACAAGCCTCCTGCAAGTTTATTTATGGGCGATACTGGAAGTATTTTTATAGGATTTTTAATTGGATATATTTCCATCCAATTAATTATTATAAAAAGAGCAGACATAGTTATCTCTTTGCTTTCTTACACCTATGTAGATTGCACTCTTACAATAATTAAGAAGACTTTAAAAAAACAGCCTCCTTGGGCAAGATTATTTGATTACTATTTTTTAATTCCAATAAAAAACAAACAAACACATAAAACAGTATTTAACGCAAACATACTTTATAATTTAGCTATCTTTGGTGTCGTAACTTCTCAAGTAATATTTGGGATGCAATATTTATGTATTTTATCTTTGTTATTGAGTTTAGTGCTTATTTATTACTTTAAATCTTTTTCAAAGAATTAATATCATATGTAACCATTTCTTTTACCATCTGCTTAAATGAAATTTTTGTTTTCCATTTAAGGATTTTTTTTGCTTTTAATGGATTGCCTCTTAAATGATCAACTTCATTAGGTCTAAAATAATTCTTATCTACTTTAATTAAAACTTTACCGTTAATTTTATTAAAACCAACTTCATTGGTTCCTTTGCCTTTCCATCTAATATTTATATGAACACATTTAAAAGCTTCTTCCACAAAGGTTCTTACTGAATAACTTTTCCCTGTTGCTAAGACAAAGTCATCAGGTTTTTTATGTTGCAATATTTTCCACATACCCTCTACATAATCTCGTGCATCACCCCAGTCTCTTTTAGCATCCAAATTACCAAGTTTTAGAAATTCTTGATAACCGCTTTTAATTTTTGCAACTGCCATGGTTATTTTTCTAGTTACAAAAGTCTCACCTCTATAAATACCCTCGTGATTAAACAAAATGCCATTTGAGGCAAAAATTTTGTAAGCATCTCGATAATTTTTTGTAATCCAATATCCAAATAATTTTGCAGTCCCATATGGACTCACCGGTTGAAATAAACTCTTTTCATTTTGAGGGGCAGGCGTATCTCCGAACATTTCAGAAGTTGAAGCTTGATAAAATTTAGTGTTTTTTTCTAATTTGTTAATCCTGATTGCCTCTAATATTCTCACAACACCAGCCGCATCTGCATTTTGAGTATATTCCGGAGTTTCAAAACTTACTTTTACATGTGACTGAGCTCCTAAGTTGTAAATTTCATCAGGTTTAATGTTTTTGATATGATTAAAAATATTTAATGAGTCCGTTAAATCACCATAATGTAAAAAAAATAACTTTTTAGATGAAAATGCATTATAAATGTCATCAACTCTACCTGTATTAAAGCTAGAGGATCTTCTTTTAATTCCATGAACAATATATCCTTTTTTAATTAAGAATCTTGCAAGTAAAGATCCGTCCTGTCCTGTAACGCCAAAAATTAGAGCAATTTTTTTTTTCATAAAATTATTTTATAAATTTTTTTTTAACATAAAGAGCATCTCCCCACACAGACCTCCCGTCAACGTCTTTTATAGTCTTGGTCTTAAATCTTGTAAAATCATGTTTTGATAAATAATCGTCAATTTCATTTATTAATGCACAATTTTCGTAAATATAATCATAGTTAATCTCCGTATAGATAACATCTAAATTGCTAATAATCTCACTGGCTCCTAGTAAAGCTAGCAACTCTGAACCTTGTATATCCATATTCAAGATATTAAAATTATTAATGTTATAAAAATTTTTAAATTCTGAGTTTAACGTGGCGCCATCAACTAAATTTTCATCTTTTTTTATAATATTTGGATATAATTTTTTATGCAGTCCCAGATTTAATATAGAGCTGCTCTGTGTATTTGAAGTTATATTCAAGCTACAAAATCTATCCTCGTTATAAATAGCTTTATTAATAACTTGAATGTTCATTTTAAATAGAAAATTAAAAAAAAATCCCTTAAACTTTAAATAGTTTATTAACTTCTTATTTGCTTCATATAAAAGAATATTTTTTATTTTTAATTTTTTATATAGATTTAATTCTTCTCCTTTGTGCGCTCCTAAATGTATCACGCCCTTAGGATTGATATTTAATTCAGAAAAAATATCAAAAATATCAATTAACATAATAATTATAAAAAACTATTTTTTAATTAAAAACAATTGATTATTTTTAATTTGATAAATTTTAGAGCAAAAATCTAAATTTGATCTCTTATGTGAAATCATAATTATTGTTTTATCTAAATTACTTAAACAATTAATAATATATTTTTCTGAAATACTGTCCAAAGAGTTTGTAATCTCATCGCAAATTAAAATTGCTCTATTAAAATATAAAGCCCTAGCAATACCTATTCTCTGAATTTGACCACCAGATAATTTTGCTCCTTTATCTCCAACTACCGTTTCTAATCCTTTAGGTAATTTATTGATAAAGGTATTTAAGTTTATTAACTTAATGAGATTCCTAATTTTTTTAGTATGCTCATCGTCTTTTTTAGAGTTAAAAGAAATATTATTTTCAACAGTATCGTTCATTAAAAAAGTCGATTGATAGATATAACCAATATTCGATTGCCAACTTTTAATATTTTTATGTATGTTTTGATTGTCGGACAAAATAAGTCCATGAGTCGGAGTCAAGAGTCCCGATATCAAATCAACTAATGTAGTTTTGCCTATTCCGCTATCACCTATAATCCCAATTCTGTCTCCAAATTTAATTTTAAAATTAATATTTTTAAAAATAATTTTTTTATTAGGAAATATAAAATCAATATTCTTAAATACTAAGTCTTTGGTAAAATTAATTTTTTTTTCACTTAAACGAATATTAATTGGATCATTTTTTTTTAAAGTATTATAAATAATTTGCAACGCTGGAAATCCAAAACGATGCGTTTCTATAGAGTTTAATATTCGATTTACAGATGGTAAAATTCTTACAAAAGCTACAAAATACAAACCAAGCAAAGGCACTGCATTCAAAAAAGAATTTTTGTCACCTTTATCTAGATTTAAGATAATCAGAACAACAACCCCTAATGCACCTATAATCTCGAGATAAACTTTAGGAAAAGAATATAGTAAGTTAAAACGAAAATTCATTAAATTAGATTTAATATTTTTTTCATTATAATTTTTGATGAAAAAATCTTGCTTATTAAATAATTTTAACTCTTTAAAACCCGATAAACTTTCCTGAAGATATTGAATTTTTTCACTCTCGAACTGCTGTCTCTTTAAGGACCAATTTTTTGACAACCGCCTTGAAAAAAAAATATACAAACAGGAAAAAAAAATAATAAAGATTATTGAAATGAGACTTATTAAAGTAGATTTATAAACAATAATTATACAAAGTCCTAAAAAAACGAAAATTTCAGAAATAAAAGTTAAACAATTTTGCAACAAACCCCTTACTAATTCAGTATTATCTTTAACATTTCTTAACATTTCAGAACTATGTGAATTAATAAATACTGAATAATTTTTATTTAAATACTTAGACAAAAGTAATTGGGACAATTTATTTTGCACATCGAAAGAATATTTAAAATAAAGATATTGATTGAAAAAATAAAAAATACTTTTTAATAAAAAAACTAATAAAATTATTACTAGAATATATTTTAATACATCTTGTTTGCTTCCCAATTGAACAAAAAAATTATTTAAAATAATTTTATTGTTAAAAACAATATTTAATAAGTAAGGAACGCTAGCAACAAATATATATTCTAAAATAGTACTAATTATTAAAGAAAAAAGCACTATAAGCAAAAAAAATTTATTATTTACAGTAAATAGAAATTTAAAATATTTCATAAGATTTAACTAAAATAATAAATTAATAATTTTTTATTATTAAAGATTTATTATATTTCTTTTTATTAATCTAAAATTTTCTAAAATAAAGAATAAATATATATTTAATTTGCTCATTAAGTTTAATGATGGTCGTCTTCCTTCAATTTCAAAAAAAAGATCATTTAGCTCACTAATATGCCAAATATTTAACTGTTCAAATTTATGGATTGATTCTTTTTTAAAAAAAAATTTAAACCTTTGCTTCCAATACGACGATGTGTCTATGTCTAGACGTCTCACGTATTTTTCTGGAATATGCTTAATCCATTGCTTATTAATTTTTTTTAAAATTGAAAAATTTTCAAAATATGTATAAAAGTATTTTCTATTTATATAAGAAGATTTTTCTCCAATTCTTGCAATCTCTTGACACATCCGCCAGGCCTGTTTTAATTTATAATTATTCCAATTAACAAATTGCAAATGCATTACAGCTCCTTTCTTGGCAGGCAGAAATATTCGATTTTGTTTATTATTTGGACCTTGAGTTCTTGGCTCGCAAAAAACATCAGTTATTAATTTATAATCCGAGGAATCACATACAATAAAATCTTTATATAAGTTACTCCATACACTCTTTTTATCATTTCGGTACCATCTAAAATTTTTCCACATACTCATCCAATGCATGTGAATTTTTTGTCCCATTTTCATTTGAGAAATTAATCTTCTCCCTGAAATTAAGAATGGGTATGTAAATACTTCATCACAATCTAACCAAATAAAATGTGTGCCTTTTCGCTTTCGACCCATCTTTAATAATTCTACACGGGGTGCATCTGTAACTCTATTAGATTCTAATTTTTTTTTTAGATAAAAAACTCTAATTTTTTTTTTTTTTTAAATTTAAAAATTTAATTTTAAATTTTTTTTTTTTTATTTAAAAATTTTTAATATTTTTTAAAAATTTTTATATAAAATCAAAATATTAATTTTTATAA
>Ga0114963_10001009_pt1 | contig 19420 bp, 14 predicted proteins | sample C_131016_EF_Meta_FD_87019 | JGI IMG/M metagenome (GOLD analysis project Ga0114963, IMG submission 87019) | Freshwater microbial communities from Lake Croche, Canada to study carbon cycling - C_131016_EF_MetaG | ecosystem: Environmental > Aquatic > Freshwater > Lake | place: Lake Croche, Canada...
CGAATCTCAATCCTTCGAAATACCCTCCCGAGGAAGTGGAGAGGCGTGTTGATCAGCTTCTTGGGAAACTGACCAGCACCGAGAAGATCAGCCTCCTGGCAGGGGATGGCTTTGACGGAATGTCCACAGTCGCCATTTCCCGACTGGGCATCCCAAAACTCGTCATGGCTGACGGTCCACAGGGAATAAGGGCTCATGGACCAGCGTGCTCCTTTCCAAGCGGAATAGCCCTTGCGGCAACTTGGGATCCCAAACTGTCATTTCAATATGGTGCCGCAGTCGGACGTGAGGCAAGGGCACGAGGCATTCACCTGCAACTCGGACCCGGGGTCAATATTGCACGAACCCCACTCAATGGCCGTAACTTTGAATATTTCGGAGAAGACCCCCTGTTGACCGGCATCATGGGATCGGAATGGATCAAGGGACTCCAGAGCCAGGGCGTTGTTGCCACCGTAAAACACTTCGTCGGGAATGAGGAGGAATGGCGGCGTATGGAGATCGAATCCATCATGGATGAACAAACCCTCCGTGAAATTTATCTCCGCCCTTTTCAAATGGCTGTCCAGCAAGGCGGTGCATGGGCCGTCATGTCAGCCTACAACAAGCTGAATGGATTCCCCAGTACCGCCAACGACAAACTCCAGAATGGTATCCTTAAAAAGGAATGGGGCTTTCCTGGGATCGTCATGTCCGATTGGTGGGCCACACAATCCGCGGACGCCATTGCAAATGGCCTCGATCTGGAGATGCCGATGGCCTACCAGGTCACGCCATCAAGCATTTCCAAAGCCCTCTCGGAAAAAAGGGTCTCTCAAGATCAGATTGATCAAGCCGTGAGGAGATTACTTCGCATGGAGATTTCCATGGGGTTTCTTGACTCCCCTCAACTCAGGACGGATCTTCCTCTGGATTCGGCAAAAAATTCGGCAGTCGCTCTTGATGTGGCGACCAAATCGGTTGTCTTGCTAAAGAACTCCCAAAGCCTCCTTCCCCTGGAAAGGATGAACCTCAAAAGGATCGTGGTTTTTGGACCCAATGCACAGGATACCCCCATCGTAGGTGGAGGAAGCGGAGGGGTTGAACCGTTCAGAAAAGTTACTTTTCTCCAGGGAATACGCAATGCGCTCCCTAAAAACGTGAAGGTCATCTATGCACCCGTGCCAGACTCTCCACCTTTCTCCCTGTTCAGTTTTTTGGAATTCAATAAGCCGATTCCACTCCCTCCAGAGATCCAGAACATCCGGCGGATGGTCACGGTAACACAGGATAATCTCACGAAAGTGACATCAACCAAGGAACGCAGCATTTCCATTTCATGGAGTCCCTCCAAGCCCCCCCCATCTGTTCCCAAGGGAAGGGAATCCAGGGTGATCTGGAATGCCGAGATCGTTGCGCCCGAGAGCGGCAACTTTGAACTGATTACCGAGGGACATCCCGAGCTACGCATTGCAAACAGGGAGGTGGGCAATCCGAACAGCTACGTGATGAAACTCCAGAAAGGAACTGAAATACCCATCTGCGTCACGGCTAGCGAGGTGGGACGAGGATCCGGATCCGTCTCCCTAAGGATCATACCGGTTCCGGATGAGCAAACGGGAGTTCTGACAGCCAAAGACGCCGACGCCGCAATCGTCTGCGTCGGACTCAATCCAGACGTCGAGGGGGAAGGATTTGACAGGGGATTCACCCTGCCGCTCAAGCAGCAGGAACTCATCCGGCAGGTCTCCTCCGTGAACCCGAGGACCATCGTCGTCCTCAGTGGTGGTGCGGCGGTTGACATGCGGGCTTGGATCGGGACAGTTCCCGCGGTCCTTCAGACCTGGTATCTCGGTCAAAATGCCGGTACGGCACTCGCCTCAATACTCTTTGGTGACTCGGATCCATCAGGACACCTCCCCTGCACCTTCGACAGGAGTATTGACGAAAATCCAACCCACCGAAACTATCCCGGCACATTCTCAGAGGGAAAGGATTGGCCGGTTGTCCAGTATCATGAGGGAATCTTTTACGGTTACCGCGGATACGATCAGGCAGGCAAGGTCCCGTTGTTCCCATTCGGACACGGACTAAGTTACACAAGCTTCGCTCTCTCTGATCTTGAAATCCTTCCCACCCCTGACGGTCATGACATCCGTGTCCAGATTACCAATTCGGGGAGTCGCGATGGTGCCACAGTGATCCAACTTTATGCGGGACTGAGTGGGGAGAGCACTGCTCGGCCATTGCGGGAGTTAAAAGGGTTTCAGAGGGTCGATTTAAAGGTCGGCGAGTCTAAAACCATTGTGCTTCCCCTGCCCGAAGAGGTGCTCAAATACTGGCACCCGATCAAGGACTGCTGGGTCTTACCCGAGGGACCGATCTCTGTGGAGGTGGGATTCTCCGAGAGGGATATCAAACTTCAACAGACTCTCCCTGCTATTCAAACAAGCACTCAGTCCCCGATTCCCTCAAACATCAAGAATCACTGACGCAACGCGATGCCCTCCTCAAGGGCTTGCAGCAACTTGGGGTGCGACTCCACAAGTCTGCTGAAGCGCTCATGACTCAGACTCAGGCAGGTCGTGTGAGAGAGAGTCTTCAGTGAGGCAGTTCTGGGAATTGACTTAAGGAGTGCGATCTCTCCGAAATGATCTCCATCGACTAGGACTACGATCGGCTTGTCAATCCCATCGGATCCCTTCTTCAAAACCTGCAGGCTACCCCTGACAATAATGTAAAACTTATCTCCCTTGGCCCCCTCTTGAATGACCGTCACTCCGGGTTCAAAGATTTCCGTGCTAAATTCCCCGGCAAGATCCTCTAGAGAACTCTGTTCGAGATCGGCAAAGATTGGGATTGTTTGAAGACGAGCTGCCGTAATCTTCACGTATCCGTGATTCGTTATGGAAAAACCATTCTGTTTATCCCAGAGAGAACGATATCTCCCTCCTAACTCAAGCAACTCATCATGACTCCCCTGCTCAATCACCTTGCCTTCATGAATGACTATGATCTTGTTAAAATGCCTAGCGGAGGCAAGGCGGTGGGTAACCATGACCACATTTCTCCCCTTGGAGAGTTCCAGAAAGACCTCATTGACAGAGGCCTCAGTGATCGGATCCAGCATCGAGGTGGGCTCATCTAGGAAAAGAATGGAGGGAATTTGAACAAAGGTCCTCGCAATCGCTATCCTCTGCCTCTGACCACCCGAGAGAGCGGAACCTCGCTCGTCAACGATCGTTTCATAACCGGCCGGCATTGATTCGATCACATCGTGAATCTGGGCCCTGCGGGAGGCCTCGATGACTTCGTCCATCGTAGCATCACGTTTGCCAAATTTGATATTCTCGAGAATGGATCCTCTGAAAAGATGGCTCTCCTGAAGCACCGAGCCGCACTGTCGCCTCAAGGAATCCACGGTGGCATCTGCAAGATTCACACCGTCAAACAAGATCTTGCCCGATTGGGGTTCAAGGATTCTCATTATCAGCTTTATCGAGGTGCTTTTACCCGAACCGCTGGCACCGACCAGCGCCACAGAAGTGCCGGCCTTGATGGAGAAAGTCAGCTCATCAAGAATTTTTTTGCCGTTGGGATATGCAAAGGTGACTTTATCAAAGCGGATTTCATCACTTAAAGGAGACAATTCCACGGCATTAGGTTTCTCGTTAGAAATCCCCTCTGCGGAGAGCAGTGTCTGGATTCTCTTGTAAGGTCTGATCGCATTGATGAAGGCCGAATAAGCTTTTGCGGTTTTGGCTGATCCATCGGCAACTTTCCTCAGCAAGGCGAAACAACCGATAAAGGCTCCTGCAGTCAACTCTCCCTGTATGGCAAAAATCGCGCCGAGAACCACGATAATAGTCAGACTGATACTCACTCCATACTCGGAAAAAACAGGCGAAATGTTGATGTAATAGGAGTAGGAACTTGAACGATCCATATAAGAGGAGTTCGAGGTCTCAAAGCGTCCCTTAATATGACTCTTGTCGTTGAAGGCCCTGATAAGAAGCCAGGAATTGATGAAATCCTCCACTGTCGAAAGCATCGTGTTCTTCAAGTGTCTGCTTTGACTGTTCAGTTGGTCTTCTTTAGGACCCATCATCATATTTCCAAGGAAGCCAATCGGCATCAGGATTGCAGCTGCAATGGCCAGGCGCCAATCGATCGTTAGGATGGTAATCAGACATCCCATCATGATGAGAATTGTCTCGACCATTGTGGGAAGCGCATGTGTCAAGGAATTCTCCAAACGATCCATGTCGCTTGAGAACCTGGAGAGCAGATCTATGGAATCGACGGAGGCATAAAAGTCCGAGGGGAGTGAATTGAGTTTTTCAACCATGCCTCGACGTAAATCGGCCAAAACTTTCCCCCCAACCTGGGACATGTATTTTGTCTGCAAATAGGCACCAGCAACACAGACAATCATCAAAATGGCCACCTCAAGAACAACCATCCAAAGTAAAGAGTAATCTTTTTGTGGAATGACCTTGTCGAAAATATACTTGAATCCCAGTGGATACAGAATGAAGAAAGCAATCTGTGTGATGATCCCGAATACGACAAAGGCGTATTCCCTGCGGTATTTTTTGATCAGAGTATTGTAACCTCTCAGTAAGAGAAACGAGTCCGAGAGGGATGAAGAAAGCATCTCTGAATACTAGTAAAAATAATTCGCAACTCACGAACCAATCTGTTACAACTTCGTCACATAAAAGGACTCTTTTAACGGAACGGATTCCGAACGGTTTGGAAAATTAAAGATGGATTTCAGCACCCTCCCGAGCAGTCTGAATCTTCATAGAGCGACCTTGCCCGACCAAGACACTCTTCGCTTCCTCAAGCATGGAATCGAGTGTGTCATCACTATGTGTTGGATCGTGATGAAACAGACAGAGTTCTTTCACCTCTGCCCTTACGGCAAGATCAACCACCTCATCGACACTCCCATGTCCCCAACCTCTACGGGTTGTGATTTCGGTAGAATTATACTGAGCATCTGCAATCAGGAGTCTGGATCCCTGAATAAACTGGAGAATTCTTGGCTCATCAGAACAACCGGTCTCGTGATCAGAGAGAAAAACAACCCTGCCATGATCGGTTTCAAATGCATAGGCAAGACAACCGCCCGGGTGATTTGTCGGACAGGCTTGCACTTGGACCGAGCCGACATGAAATCGAAATCCCGAAACATCATCGGTATGCCGGAAATCGATCTCTGCACCCATTACGGAAAACGGAACGGGGAAGCAGCGGGTTCCGTCCATCTGTTTCTCAAAAACTCCTTTTAGTCCATCGGGTTGCGAGTTCCTGCCGATCACCTGGATTCGGTTACCCTTGATGAAGGCGGGTGCAAAAAAAGGAAATCCCTGGATATGATCCCAATGGGTATGGGTATTTAGGAGAGTGAGTTCAATCGGCTGACCTGAGGATTCTGTGAGTAAGGAGACCCCAAGGTTTCTAATCCCCGAGCCTGCATCGATGATAATGATCTCCCCATTAATCCGTAACTCGACACAGGTGGTATTTCCTCCATACCGGACTGTCGATGGTCCTGGGGTCGGGATTGATCCTCGCACACCCCAGAAACGGATCAACACGCCAGTATCATTGTTTAAGGCTTGGTCACTCGGCATAATGAGAAGCTGGAGTGGAGGAGGAAGTGGTGGAGGAAGCAATGATCCTTTGGTTTTGCCCGTTGGATCGACATCTCAAATAGGCGAGAAAAAGCTTAGTTGTCGAGAGCTGGTTTAGCGTGTCCCTTGAGAAAGAACGTTTTAACCTGACCTAATCCCTTGCACTCCACGAATCCTCGTTCTTCCACGATAAAGTGACCTTGAAGAGCCTCCTGGGTCTGCTCCGAGAGATGCACCATGCCCGGCATGCCAGAGGACTCCATACGGCTGGCCACATTAACGGTATCTCCCCAAAGATCGTAGGTGAACTTGATCTTACCAATGACGCCGGCAACCACCGGTCCGGTATGAATGCCGACACGCATCTTCAGCTCTGTGCCATTCTGTGCATTCAACTTATCGAGTGCCTCGACCATTTCGAGTGCTGCAGCGGCAACGACCTGCGCATGATCGTCCCGGTGGGTCGGGAGACCTCCGACCATCATGTAGCAGTCGCCGATGGTCTTGATTTTCTCGACCCCATGCCTTTCCACAATGGTGTCAAAAGCGGTGAAAATACCATTCAGCATCGAGACCAAATCCGCGGGATTGGTCTTTCTGGAGAGTGCCGTAAACCCGCAGAGATCCGCAAACATGACGGAAACCGTTGCATGACCGTTGGCAATCGTCTTTTCTCCCTGTTTGAGCCTTCCTGCAATTGCACCGGGAAGAATATTCAAGAGCAGCCTCTCCGACTTCTCTTTCTCCAACTCCACCAACTCCTTTTCAGCCTGAAGTTGCTGGAACCGCAGTTTGTCAAGATCGCGGAGACGCTTTTTCTCAAGGGATGTCGTAACCCTCGCCCTGAGCAGGGTCTGGTGGGGAGGCTTTGTGAGGTAATCCTCAGCTCCGGCCTCGATGCACTGGACAGCCTTCTCGATCTCATCATTCCCCGAGATCACGATCACGGGAACATCACCGAGTTTAGGGTTGAGATTCATCGCAGCGAGGACCTGCATGCCGTTCATTTCGGGCATTTCCATGTCGAGAAGCATAAGGTCAAAAGGCATATCCAAAAGCTTGTTGATGGCATCCTGGCCGTCGACCGCCTCAAAAATATTGGTGAACCCAAGCTGCTTCAAGGATCGGGTCAAACCAGCCCTCATCATCCGGCTATCATCGACAACTAGAACCCTGGCTTTTTTCAATGTTGCGGCGACTTCCTCGGGACCAACGATATCAAGTATTGGTTCTGTCACGTCAGTGGCTAAGCTCATGGTTTCTTAAAGATGAATCAATCAGGCAAAACGAGTTCGTAATCATCAAGCCGTTGGTCTTAGATCCAGAGTCACGATCCTCGTGGCCTTGTCAAGCAGTTGCTCCGACTCAAAGGGTTTAGTGACATAATCCCGAACGCCAAGACGGGCCACTGTGGCAATAACCTCAGGACTGGCCTCTGCCGTCAGCATGATCACCGGAGTTCTCTTAAGCTCTACGTTTTCCCTCATATGACGCAGCATCGTGACTCCATCCATCACAGGCATATTGTAGTCAAGAATGATCAGGTTTGGCTTTTCACGGGCGGCTACCTCGAGACCTTCCTGTCCATCACCAGCTTCATAGAGGTCGCACTCAAACGGAAGAAAAAGACGCTTCAGAAGCATCCGAATGGTCTTACTGTCGTCAACACTCAGGATTTTTGGGTTCATGATGGGATGATGCGGATTTGGACTTGTAGGTTAAAAGCTTCTTTCCCTGCACCCTCAACCGACCAGTCGGTCGAGCAAAGTTTCGTTTCACTCCGCTGATGAAGGAAAATGCGCTGCCCCACGGAGACTGTGGGGGTGCCAAGTGTTGCGGGGAATCCCGAGGAATGTAGTTCGGCTTTTACCCTGCCTGAGATCATGTTGCAGAGTTCCCCGGTAACATCCCGAATCTCTTCCGGACTTCCAGCAACTCCAAGCATGATCTCGGTGGCCTTATGGGCAAGCGTTTCAGGAACCTGTAAAAGCACCGAGCCTGAAATGCGCTCCCCATTGATGGAGACCGAGGCATGCAGAAGCTTGCTGTCCGTGGCCGAAAAAGGATCTTTTTCCAATAACTCCCGGATCTCGAGTTTGAGTTGTTTGGAGAAGACCTCCCTGAGGGCTCTGCCCGAGGTCACAGTCAGATCCTCCGTAACAATGATGGAATCGGTCATGATAAGTGAAGTTATCTAAGGATTATTTGTGGGAATTTTTGTCAAGAGCCTCAAGAATGACGTTGGCCATTTTGGGTAACGGGATGATCTGATTTGCTGCACCGAGTTTGATAGCCGCCTGGGGCATACCGAACACAATGCAACTCTCCTCGGACTCGGCAATGGTTTCGGCTCCGGCTGCCTGGAGAGCCTTCAACCCTGCCGCCCCATCGACACCCATGCCTGTAAGCAGTGCCGCCACGGCATGGGATCCTGCATGCTGAGCTGCTGAGCGGAAGAGAATATCCACAGCCGGTCGGCAATGATGTACCGGTGGTGACTGCATTAGCCTCACCTTGTATCCCATGCCATGCGGTAGCAGGGTGACATGAAAATCTCCCGGCGCCACAAGGCAGAGACCGGATCGGAGTTCATCCCCATCCACAGCCTCACGAACTTCATAAGGACAGAGTTGATCCAGATGATGGGCCATGATTCTGGAAAAATTCGCCGGGATATGCTGGACGACCACAATGGGAGGTAATCCGGCGGGGAGTCTTGGTAGAACATATCTGAGGGCCTCGACACCACCTGTCGAGGAGCCGATGAGAATGATCCTGCGGGGAGAATATTTTCCCGCAGGAATAGCCGACACGGAGGCAACGACAGGGGAAAGTTCCTGACTTTTACTTCTCACCCTTCTTCTAGATCGAGCGGCAGCCTTCACATGATAGGCAAGCACATGACCCATTTCATGGATATTCCTGCTGCCGTCGGGCTTTCCGAGGACATCGATAGCACCGGCATTCAGAGCCTCCATGGCCTTTGCGGAACCAGCCTGGGTCAGGGAACTGACAACGACGACCGGCAATGGATGGTGCTGCATCAGGATCTTAAGGAAAGTCAACCCATCCATCCTCGGCATTTCGAGATCGAGCGTGATGACATCGGGTTCCAGTTCCATGATCATCTCGCGGGCCTGGTAAGGGTCGACCGCTCCACCAACGACCTCGATCTCAGGATCACGCTTCAGCGCATCGGTGATCGCACGCCGAGCAAGCGCGGAATCATCGACCACGAGAACCCTTACTTTTTTATCAGGAATCATGGCTTTTGATAGATTCCCTGCTTGATGGAGATAAGCCCGTGCCTAACCCCCATCAGGCTCTCGGAGTGGCCAACAATCAAATACCCCCCCGGAACAAGGTGTTGACAGAGTCGTTTGACCGCAGTCTCACGGGAAGGAATATCAAAATAGATCATAACATTCCGGCAAAAGATCACATGCTGTTTGAGGGAAATCGGATAGTCGGGCTGGAAAAGGTTGACCCTGGCATAGCGGACTTTTTCCCTCAGTTCAGGACGCACACGACAGTGTCCGTCATGCTCTCCCACTCCTTTTTGGAAGTAACGGCGCAGGAGTTCCGGGGGAACAGGATCAACGGCATCCATCCGATAGATCGCCCGCTCTGCTTTGGCAATGATGCTTCTTGAAATATCCGACGCTTCAATCTTCCAATCCAGAGAAGGATGGGCCCTTAGGTATTCGGAGAGAACGATCGCAAGCGTATAGGGTTCCTCACCGGAGGAGGAAGCTGCCGACCAGATGCGGAGCGGGGATCGCTCCGCATGAAGCCTCGGAATCAACCCCGGAAGGATCTTTTCCGTCAGGTAGGTGAAATGATCCGGCTCCCTGTAGAATCGGGTATGATTGGTGGAGATGAGATCGACCAAATGCTCGATCTCTTCTTGTGCTCCGGGAGATTTTAGAAGAGCACAGTAAGCGTCGTAGGAGGGTATGCCCAGATGCCTGAGGCGTTTCCCCAATCGGTTGGAGAGCAGCGTCTGCTTATCTTGTCCCAGATTGATCCGACTGTGCTCATACACCAGATCCACGATGGTCCTGTAGGCCTGTACCGAAAGGGCACCATCATGGATCGAATGCACTGAAAAAAGGCTCCTGAGAAACTCTAATGACTAAAAGTTTCGGAAACCGTCATCATTCGAGGATGACCCTTCATCGCCTGGCATCGGGAATCCCTTGCGTGCGGATGGTGCTGAAGAGGCGACCTTTGGCGATGAAGTCCTTGAGGAGGAACGTATCGCGGGCGCGCTCTCCGATGAAGAGGATCCACCGACAAGGGTGCGAAGCTGCCCGACCAGATCCTTCATCGTCTCGGCCTGGGCATCAAGCTCCTCGGCCGCACTAGCACTCTCCTCGGCGCTGGAGGCATTACTCTGGGTCACCTTGTCCATCTGGCCCATGGCGGTGTTGACCTGCTGGATACCCTGAGCCTGTTCCGTGGCTGCAGTGGCTATGTCGGCCACAAGTGCATCGGTCGCGGCGACCTTCTCAGCAATCTGCTTGAGCGACTCGCCGACACGGATGGAACACTGGGAACCGCTGCGGCTGTTGGCTATGGCGGCTTCGATCTTCTCGGCGGTTTCCTTGGCTGCGGCAGCACTGCGCTGAGCAAGCGAGCGCACTTCATCGGCGACCACAGCGAACCCCGCACCCGCCTCTCCCGCACGAGCGGCCTCGACGGCGGCGTTCAGTGCAAGGATGTTGGTCTGGAAGGCGATTTCGTCAATGTTCTTAACGATCTTTGCTACCTCTGCACTGGAGGTATCGATTGCCGTCATGGCGGCCATCATCTCCTCCATGGTATGAGTGCCCGACTGGGCTTCGGCACGGGCTTCGGTGGCCAAGGACTTCGCCTTCTGGGCATTTTCTGCGGTCGAGCGGATCATGCTCGACATCTCCTCAAGGGAGGTGCTGGTCTCCTCGACCGAAGAGGCCTGCTCACTGGAACCGGATGAGAGCTGGTTGCTGGCCATGGAGACCTGTCGGGCGGCGGCGGCAGTCTGAAGGGCGCCACGATCAAGGTTGGCAGTGATTTCCCCTAGGGCCTTATTCACTGAGCTGGATACTTGCCAGATGATCACAAGGGTGATCACAACTGCCAAACCGATTGCAATGCTGATGAAGAGGACAGCAGTGGCGGCATTGGATTTGCCATTGCTGGCGGCCGTGGCACCTAACTGGACATTGTAGTCGAGGTCTGCCTGCACTGCATTGATCGTCGCTATGTAAGCGGGATCAAGCTCCTTGATCAGGCAATCTTCAAGTGCGGCGGTGGCAGCGGCCTGTGTCTGCGGAGTTGCGCTGTAATTCTTCACAATCAGGTCGCTTGCCTTCGCAATAAGTGGGGTGAGCTCGTCATTGAGCTTGCTCTCCTGGATCCAGATCTCCTTGTCCTTGGCATCCGAGAGGAGGGACTCATACTTCTTGATCAAGGTGACGGACTTATCCGTGGCATCGTTGAGCGACTTTGTCAGACTGGCCCGACGTTCCGGGGTAATATTGTCGTTGAGTTGCTGGATCGCAATCATGCGATTCTGAACCTCGGCCTTGATATTGGCGACGAGTTCCAGGCTCGGAACAGTATTTTCGCCTAGGTCAAAGATGTTTTGCTTCAATCCAAAGGTCTTGAACAGAGCAAATCCACCAAGTGCTCCGGTAATCAGCAGCACAATAATGAAGCCGGTGGAGATCCGGCGAGATATGGTCCAGTTTTTCATAGGTTAATGTCTTTGATGGTATGTTGGTTGTTTTGTTGGTCTTTGGTCTTTAAGTGCAGTGTGATGATGATGGGGATTCGCTTAGTTGGTGAGTTTGATTTGGCCGGATTGGGCATCAGCAAGCTTGGGAGCTCCCTCCGGGAGCGAACGCGTGATCGAGGCGTCATCCAGAAAGATCTTCTCGATATCAAGCAGTGTCTTGACTCCACCCTGCGAGGTCGTGACTCCGAGGATATATTGGCTATCGGGTGAACCGCCAAAGTCAGGGGCAGGTTCGATCGACTCCTCGTTGAGTTGAACAACTTCCTCGACCGCATCCACGATCGCTCCCATAAGGGTCTTCACACCAGAAGCGGTGTTGAGTTGAACAACGATAATGCAGGCACGGTCGCTATACTCGGCCTGGGAGAGTTGGAACTTGGCCCTCAGGTCAAGAACGGCGATGACGGTGCCACGGAGGTTGATCACTCCCTTGATATGAGTCGGCATCTTGGGCACTGGGGTGATGGGACAGAGGCGGATGATCTCCCGGACATTAAGGACTGGGATCCCGTAGGACTCGTTACCGAGTCGGAAGGTGAGATAACGCCCGGTCTTGGTCGCTTGGTCTTTTGTGGCTACTGCTAATGTGGTGGTGCTCATCGGGTGGTTTTGATGCTGGATGGGACGGGGCGTGGTGTTGGAGTGTTGATTAGAAAGAAATTAAAGTTTGACCAGTGTGTCGACATCGAGGATGAGTCCGACAGATCCGTCACCAAGGACAGCACCTCCGGCAAGGAGATTTTGGTGCTTGAAAGTCTCGCCGAGACTCTTGATCACAACCTCCTGCTTGCCGATCAGTTCATCGACGAGAATGGCGCGGGAAGCATCCCCCGATTCCACGACGATCATGATCCCCTCCTCTGGAGTGGAGGCCTTCGTGGGAATGCCAAGATACTTGCCGAGTGGGAGAACCGGCGTTTGTTTGCCGCGCACGCTGACAAGGGCTCCCTTCTCATGAATGGTGCTGACCATGCCGGGGCGGGGTCGGAAGGACTCACGGACAGCAATTGTCGGAATGATGAACCTTTCATCACCCACTCCGACAAGCATGCCGTCGATGATCGCTAGGGTGAGTGGAAGGATGATGTTGAAGGTCGACCCCTGACCGATCTCGGAATGGATCTCGATCTTGCCGCGCAGACTCTCGATGTTCCGCTTAACCACGTCCATCCCGACTCCGCGACCCGAGAGATCGCTGACGATTTCCGCCGTTGAGAAACCGGGCTCAAAAATGAGGTTGTAGATCTCGGCATTCGTCAATTCTGAACCTTCCTTGACGATTCCCCTCTTGACCCCCTGCTCAAGGAGTTTCTCGGCATTGAGTCCTTTTCCATCGTCCTGAATTCGGATCAGGATTCCACCGCGTTGGTGGGAGGCGGAAAGACGGACGGTGCCGAGTCGGCTCTTCCCCTTTGCCGCACGTGTATCAGGCAACTCGATGCCATGATCCACGGCGTTCCTGATCATGTGAACCAAGGGATCTCCGAGTTTCTCGACAATATTGCGGTCAAGCTCCGTATCCTCGCCCTCCAGGATCAACTGAACCTGCTTGCCTGTCTGGACTCCGACATCACGGACGAGACGGGTCATCTTCTGGAAGGCGGCACGGACCGGCACCATGCGGAGTGACATCGCATTGCGCTGAAGCTCGGAGGTGGTGCGGCTCAGTTGACGGAGGCTTCTGGCAAGAGTCCTGCTTTCCTGCTTTAACACATCGGGATCCTGCACGACCATGGATTGGGCGATCACAAGCTCTCCCACCAGATCGACTAGGGCATCCAACTTCCAAGTCTCAAGCTTCACAAAACCCGATGCCGATTCGGTCACAGCAACCTGCTTCCCGGCCTCTGGCACTGGCCTGGTGATGAGCGGATCCTGCTTTGCTAGGGTCTTGTCTGGAGTGGTCTGGCTTTGATCAATGACCGCCTGAAAAACAATTTTGTTCCAATCTCCGGAACCGGGAGTCAGTGAATCGTCCTCATTATCAGGATCCTTCGGGGAAAAGGTTTCATGAAGCCCCTGAATCTCAGGAGCTTGCGAGGATTCTGAAGAGGATGCAACTCGCAGGCTCTCTTCGGGAAGGGGCTCCCCGCTCAAAATTGCCTTCACCTTCCTGATGATCCGGGCTGTAGGGACAACAATAGGTTGACCGGGGTTCACGCCCTGGATCTGATGCCCGATCTCATTGGTATAGTGCTTCAGGGCATCGGATCCATCCAGGATGATATTGATAATGGCTGAACTGATCTGCAGCTTTGATTGACGGACGGCATCGAGCAGCGACTCTAGATCGTGAGCCAAATCCTGCAAGGCATGCAGATGAAGAAAACCTGCCCCACCCTTGAAGGTGTGAAAAGCTCGGAAGATCGAATTGATCGTATTGGAATCGTTCGGATTCTCCTCAAGAATAAGGAGTCCCTGCTCAATATTCTGAAGGAGTTCCACGGACTCACCATGAAATTCGTGAAGGAGATCAGCATCGTCTTTGAGATTCAGGAGGATGGCCTTCTCCTCAGACTCCCCTGCTTCGGGAGCTGAAATGAAGTCTGGGGTTGATGCGACATCCGAGGGAACCAAGCCCTTAGCCGAAAGGGGGGGGGCAACGCCCGTCTCATTTCGAGCGAACTTGGGATCTCCCTGGCCAGCTCCGGGCATTGAAGAGATCTCTTCCCCCCTTTCCCAGGCAGAAAGAGCCGTGCCCATCCATTCATGCCAAGTTGTGAAATTTGTGATTGTCTGAGCAGAAAATTTTCCATTTCCGTCGAATATCTTGTCGAGCCAGCCCTTTGCCACAGCAACACCCGACACTAGCTCAGTTGGAGCATCCTGATGAAGCTCATCTTCAAGATCCATCAGAATGCTGTTGATTGGAAGCAGACCGCTATCCTGATCCGGCATAACAAATGCAAGCTCCACGGCAAGCTTCCCGTGCAACTCCAAGATTTGTGGAGGAACGGTGGGCGAGGATTGTTTTGTATCCATGAAATTGAAAAAATTGGCCGGGAGGAAGTAGAGAAGGTTAGGATACTTTACGAAAAAAAGTCCCTGATTAATAAAAATAAGCGATAGATCCTACGAGAGGACAATTGTTACAGTTCCGTAACAAACGATTCACCGGAGCGTGAATCAAAAAACTAACCTTCCATTAAAGCAAAGCCAATGGCTCCAAGGAAAAAGGCGCTCCCAGTGAAAAAGAAAGCGTAGAATTGCCTGAGAATTTTCAAATCACGAATGTAGGCCAATTGCATGATCTCGGCAGAGAGATCCAAGGTCATCTGATTGCAGGTCTTGGGAATTGCATCTGCAAACTCCTCAACGGTCAGTCTGGAACTGACCTCCTTTCTTCGGAAAAAAGCATCCACGATGTTCAGTCGAAATAATCCCGCAGCATAAAAGGTATTGAAACTGCCCGTGCCCTTGATGTGGAGATGGCTGGCTCCGACACCACTCAAGGTGAGGACTGAGGATAGGATTCCAAGGGCGTAGGAAATGACGGCAAGTGTGAAAAATACAGCGGCAGGAGAAAACCCCGATTCATGAATATCGACAAATTTCTCGGCCACGTCCTTAAGCGGAAATGCAAGTGCTGCAAGCAGAATGCCGATTTTTGCATCAACGGCCCGGATCGTTCCCTGAATGTCCTTGATAGACTCCAAACCCCAGTCGAGCACGGCCCCCTCGTCGGTCTGGCGATCAATCGACGCGATCAATCCGGAGAGCGAGCTCTCTTTCAGGTCAGGAGATTCCAGCGGCACGGATAGATGATCCGGTGAGGGTTTCATTCGATCAAGAATGGGAGGGGTTGGCCTGTAACTTGTTCATGTGACGCAGACGATCAGCCAACACTTTCATCACATGAGTGGCAAAGTAGGGGTTCTGGGCTATTAAAAAATTAAATCGGCGCTCATCGACCCTGGCAAGCTTCGCCGTCTCCTTCGCTACGATGGTAGCGGTTCTAGGTGACTGATCGATGAGGGCCAATTCACCAAGAATCGCTCCTCTGGTCGAGTTCTCAACCGTCTTGCCTGCAACAATCACCTCCATCGTCCCCTCCAGGAGAACATACATGCAATCACCTGGGTCTCCCTCGGAGAAAAGCACCTCTCCGGGAACAAGATTCGTGGTATCAGAGTCGTGGGAAAATAGATTGGCAGGATTCATGACTTGAGGTAATTGCTGACTGATTCCTCTGACAAGACATAATTACATTTTATCTCCAGAGCATCCATATTGTAAGACAATCTGAAAGTAGAGTTTTTCAAACCTTTTCTTTCTATTATTTTAACAAACCGAATGAAAAAATTGTCTCATCAACTGACCGCTCTTCTTCTGGCTTTTTCCGTAGGCTTGATCTGCTTCGGTATCTACTCAAATTATTGCCTGATTCGCACGGCATCGGAAGTTTCAGCCTCTGAAGCCAAGGCAAGGGTCAATGGTGATATCTACAACAGGATCGTGCTCACCAAGGACCTCTTGGCAGATGTCCTTCCACCGCCCGCCTATTTGATCGAAAGCTATCTCATGGCCCTTCGCCTCAGTGACTCCACCGAAAAATCCGAACAAGAAGAATTTATGCGGCAAATCAACCGGCTTCACAAGGAATTCAACGACTCCTTTGATCACTGGAACAAGGACCTTCCCAACGGACAACTCAAAACCTCATTCATCAACTCGGCGGCTGCCGGAAAACGTTTTTATGACATCCTTGAGAATCAGCTGATTCCGGCGGTTACCGCCGGGAACAACACTCTAGCCAAGGAAATCGCCCAAAAGAGTCTTCTCGAAAAATACAATGCCCAGAGAGCAGAGATCGACAAGGTAGTGACTCACGCCAATGAGGCAAGCGATGAAACAAAAAAAGAGCTCAGTCAGACCATTGCCAAAACCCACGAGGAGGTCTCGGCCAAAATCGCTACCTCAATCAGGGAAAGCATCCTTGCCATCGCGATCGTTATGATCGGATGCGGTCTGGCCGGTTTCTGGATTGCAGCTAGGATCGCCCGGTCCATTCGCAGAACCGCGCTCATGATGGAAGATATAGCAGCCCCCCTAGCAGAAGCTTCCCAAGATGTTTCAGCGGCTAGCATGTCCCTTGCCGAGGGGGCCAATGAGCAGGCATCAGCGCTTGAGGAAACGTCTGCCTCTCTTGAAGAAATGTCGAGCATGGCCAAAAACAACGAGGACCAGACCCAGAAATGCCAGCATTGGATGAGCGTTGCCAGCGATGTCGTCGCCAAGGTGGACAAGCTTCTCAGGGAGACGGGCCATGCGATCACCGAGATCAACCGCTCGAGCGAGGCCACCAGCAAGATCATCAAGACCATCGATGAAATCGCCTTCCAAACCAATATTCTGGCACTCAATGCAGCCGTCGAGGCGGCACGTGCCGGAGAGGCCGGTTTGGGGTTTGCGGTTGTAGCAGACGAGGTGAGAAATCTCGCCCTGCGAAGCGCCCAAGCGGCGAAAGAAACGGGTGAACTGATCTCAACTGCCGAAAAAGCAGCGCTCCATGGCAACAAACTCATCGTCCTTACTCAGGAGGGCTTTGCATCCAATGTGGAGTTTTACGATAAGATCAGGCATGCGGTCGACGAGATCGTCTCGGCAGGCAGGGAACAGGCACGGGGCATCACCCAAATCAGCACGGCGATGAACCAGATCGAAAGGGTTACCCAGAGCACCGCCGATCATGCGAAGAAATCTGCAAATGCCTCCGAACAGTTGGCCTCGCAGGCAAGCCGAATGGAATCCTCCGTTCTGGAACTGCTCGAGTTAGTGGGAAGTAAAGCTGAGGGATCGAAAAACTGATTATGATCACTTCTTCCTCCTGCGAAGATGATAGGACGCGCTGGTGACAATGAAAGGAATCGAGGCCCAGTGCTGCAGTATGTCGAAATTGTAACCCGGAATAGTGAAATCAGACTCCCCGAAGTTATTCCCAACACTTAGATTCGGAAGATGCATTATTTGTTGGCAGATATCGCAGGTGTAGGTCTAGGCACGTGGTCCCTTCTTGGTGTGGCTCTACTGCTTGCCTTGGCATTCGAATTCGTGAACGGATTTCACGACACGGCAAATGCCGTCGCCACCGTTATTTACACACACACGCTTCCGGCGGTCCCCGCAGTCATTTGGTCCGGTTTTTTTAACTTCCTGGGAGTCCTGTTTTCCAGCGGAGCTGTTGCTTTCAGTATCGTGAATCTCCTGCCGGTGGAGTTAGTCATCCACGTAGGATCGGCTGCAGGGTTTGCGATGGTCTTTTCCCTTCTTATCTCGGCTATCATCTGGAATGCAGGCACATGGTATCTGGGCTTGCCGGCTTCCAGTTCTCATACCCTGATCGGATCCATCATCGGGGTAGGTATCGCCAATGCCCTGATGAGCGAATCCCACTACTGGGGTGACGGAGTCAACTGGTCCAAGGCAAAGGAAGTTGCCATGGCACTGCTGATTTCCCCCGTGATCGGGTTTTGTATGGCCGCTCTCCTTCTGATCGTGATGAAAATCCTGATCAAAAACCCAAAGCTTTACAGCACGCCGGACTCTAATCACCCGCCACCGGGTTGGATCCGGGCACTGCTCATGTTCACCTGCACGGGTGTCAGCTTTGCACATGGTTCCAACGACGGACAGAAGGGGATGGGTCTTATTATGCTGATTCTTGTCGGCATACTCCCCACAACTTACGCCCTCAAGAGTCAGAGCACAGGGAACGAACTCGACACCCTCCGGAACCAACTGCAGGCTTGTGTCTCTTACTGCGCTAGTCAGGAAAAGGGAGCGGATCCTGATTATGTAAAGGATGATCCGGCCAATGTCATAACGACCTTCCTGCGCGGCCATCATTCCACCTCTCCCGAACTCTTTAACTCAGTGGGAAAAATCGCTGCGAGAAGCCTACAAACCCTTGCTACCGATTCCTCAATGAGCCAGATTCCGGAAAGTGAACGGGGCTCTCTCCGGGCGGACCTTTATCTCCTCTCCTCAGTCTCCTTAAAATTGGCAAAAAACCATCAACTTGGATCTGCAACTGCCGAGAAGGATGCAAAAGAGCTCTCCTCATCAATCAATGCAGTTACCAATTTCATCCCGATCTGGGTGAAGGTTGCCGTAGCACTTGCTCTGGGATGCGGGACAATGATCGGTTGGAAGCGCATCGTGGTGACCGTCGGCGAAAAAATCGGAAAAACGCACATGACCTATGGTCAGGGAGCCGCCGCGGAATTGGTCGCCATGATGACCATCAGTTTGGCCGATATTCTGGGACTGCCCGTCAGCACCACCCATGTGCTCTCCTCAGGAGTGGCAGGAACAATGGCAGCGAACGGATCAGGTCTTCAGATGGCCACTGTTCGCAATATTCTCATGGCTTGGGTTCTCACTTTTCCGATCTGTGTGTTCCTTGGGGCCTCTCTCTTTGCCTTGGGGCTGAATCTGATAGCAAATCTTGGGATCCATTAGCCCACCTGCCAACGATCAGTCCTCCTCAGGGTGAGCACGCGGTTGCCCGGGCGGATCATTCAGCTTAGATTGAGTTCGGCGGTTCCCTCACCTGCCACTCATTATGAATGATCTTCACGTTCGCTCCGGGTCTATCATTGCCCTCAGGCTTTTCGACCTTGCCTACTCCTTGGATCTGAAAAAATCCGAAGCGCTCTGGTCTCAATCAAGTGGTCACGCAACCAGTCGGAGTCGCCTGAACTCGGCCCCGCCAAAAGCCCTGAACTTCGATGTTCCTCCGGTTCTGCTCACGATGAACCCGGTGACTCTTGAAATTGCAGGCGTTGGATTGAATGCGTCCGTCACCGCCCGCCTTTACGATTTCGGAGTCGTTGCCATCTCCGTGCGAGTGCCTGCAGAGGATCTCAGTTGGAAGGACTACACGGCCTTCTGCGAGGCTACGGATCGGTGCTTGGGACCGGCCAACCAGGGAGGTCCATGGAAACAACTTCTGGGACAGATCAGGACAACTCTTGCTCCCGCAATGACCCGACCCAATGACTCGATGTTGGAGGAG
>Ga0114963_10001010_pt1 | contig 19411 bp, 11 predicted proteins | sample C_131016_EF_Meta_FD_87019 | JGI IMG/M metagenome (GOLD analysis project Ga0114963, IMG submission 87019) | Freshwater microbial communities from Lake Croche, Canada to study carbon cycling - C_131016_EF_MetaG | ecosystem: Environmental > Aquatic > Freshwater > Lake | place: Lake Croche, Canada...
AGGGCATGACGCTGTACGATGTGAAAGAAATTCTCGGTCACGCCAATATATCGACAACCCAGCGCTATGCCCATCTATCAAACCAACGGTTGATGAATGCCGCTTCCAAAGCAGGCGAGCACTATATCTGTCATGTGGACAAGACGATCCTTGCGTCATGATCCTGTCATCGGGCAGGTTCGTCCCTTCAGAATTGCAGACATGGCTCCCGAATCGGGCCTGCTATACTGATAGAGTGGGCAACCTATCATAAGGACATGGCTCGGTTTCCGGACGCGCGATGACTTCACAACAGGTGGCAGGCAGCACTTTTTTGAAAGTGTCGCGCTCTTTGACCGGGCAGCGCTGGCGTGACCGGCTGGATGACGGCGCGCATGCCATCGCTCTGTCGATGGTGCAGGAACTCGGCCTGTCGGATGCGCTGGCGCGCGTTCTGGCGGGGCGCGGGGTTTCGGTGGAAGAGGCCGAACCCTTTTTGCAGCCGCGCTTGCGCGATCTGATGCCCGATCCTCTGGTCCTGCGCGACATGGAACCGGCGGTCGAACGCCTGGCACAGGCTGTGACAGGCGGGCAGACGGTGGGCATATTCGGTGATTATGACGTCGACGGGGCCTGTTCAGTCGCGCTCTTGGTGGAGGGTTTACAGGCGGCGGGCGTGCATTGCCTGTTCCATATTCCCGACCGGATGACCGAGGGCTATGGCCCCAACAGTGACGCGTTGACCCAGCTGCATGCCCAGGGGGCGGCGCTGGTGGTGACGGTGGATTGCGGTGTCACCAGCCATGAGGTGTTTGCCCAAATCCGGACGGCGGGCTGTGATGTGGTCGTGTTGGACCACCATCAAGCCCCTGAAATCCTGCCGCAGGCCCTGGCGGTGGTTGATCCGAACCGGCTGGACGATCTCTCGGGCCTGGGCCATCTCTGCGCGGCGGGCGTGGTGTTTCTGACTTTGGTGGCGCTCAACCGCCGGTTGCGGCAGTTGGGCCATTGGAACGCGCAAAGGCCCGAACCCGATCTGCTCGGCCAGCTCGATCTGGTGGCTTTGGCAACCGTGGCCGATGTGGTGCCGCTCAAAGGATTGAACCGCGCTTTTGTAAGGCAGGGGTTGCAGATCATCCGCCAGCGCCAGCGGCCCGGCTTGCGGGCTCTGGCCGATGCCTCGCGGCTCGATGGTCCGGCGGAAGCCTGGCATTTGGGATTTTTGCTGGGGCCCCGCATCAATGCGGGCGGCCGCATCGGCGATGCCGCTTTGGGGGCGCGCCTGCTGTTGGAGCCGGATGAGGAAGCCGCCAAGGCCATGGCTGCCCAGCTCGATGCGCTCAACCGCGACCGGCAGGTGATCGAAGCGGCCATGGTGGAAGCGGGCGAGGCCGAGGCCCTGCGGCAGGTCGGGATGGACGAGAGCCAGGGCTCGGTTCTGCTGACCTCGGCCACCGACTGGCATCCCGGTGTGGTCGGCCTCGTGGCCTCGCGCCTGAAAGAGCGGTTCGGCCGACCGGCCTTTGCGCTGGCGCTGGACGGGCAGGGACAGGCCACCGGCTCCGGCCGCTCGATCCTCGGGGTCGATCTCGGCAAGGTCGTCCGGCAGGCTGTCGAGCAGGGATTGGCGCTCAAGGGCGGCGGGCACGCGATGGCGGCGGGCGTGACGCTGCTGGCTGACCGGATTGCCCCCTTCCATGCCTTTCTGGAAAGCCAGTTGGCTGCTGCGGTCGCTCTGGCGCGTCAGGACCCGAGCCTGATGGTGGACGCCGCCGTGACAGCAGCCGGTGCAACCCCGGCTTTGCTGGCCGATATCGACAAGGCCGGTCCTTTCGGCTCGGGCCATGCCGATCCGGTGTTTGTGCTGCCGGCCCATCGCCTGATCCAGCTGGCACAGGTCGGCGAGACCCATTTGCGGATGCAGTTCAAGGCGGGTGACGGCCGCACCATCAAGGGCATTGCCTTCCGCTGTCTCGGCAAGCCGCTGGGCGAGGCGCTGTTGTCGCGGCGCGACCAGGTGGTGCATGTGGCCGGACGCCTGACGCCCGACCGCTGGGGCGGAGCCGACCGGGTGCAAATCCAGGTGATGGATCTGGCCGATCCGCAGTAAGAGGTCCCATACTCTGCTGGACATTGCAGGATATAGGTTTTATATCGAACGGATTGTCACGTTTATTTTTTTCATTATCCATTTTTAATCACATGAGTTGATTGCGATGCATCTGATTACGACATTGTTTTTCTTCTACGGTCAGGATGTGCCGGCTTTGCTGATTGTCGGCATGGTGGCAGCGTTTGTGGTGGTTGGGCTCCGGCGGTCTGGCCGCTCTGTCACATTGGCTTTGCCCTTTGCCGGTCCCGCCAACGATGCACGCGACTATCGTCGTATCATGCTGATCTGTGCGGCGGCGGCTGGTATTGTAAGCCTGCTGATCGGTGTGGTGGTGTTGCGGTCGTTTCCGCTCAGCATCGACGAAAAAATGGTGTTTTATGATGCCGGTATTTTTTCCCGCGGTGTGCTGGCCGCCCCCGTGCCGGAGATGTTCCGTGATATGATCGGAGTGTTCGAGCGGCTTTTTGTCAAAGCTACGCCCGACCATTCGTTGCACCATTCGATGTATCTGCCGCTCAACGCGCTGCTGCATCTGCCCTTTATCGCGCTGGGGCTGCCGACCCTGATCGATGCCCTGATGGTGGCAGGCACCGTTGTGGTAACCTATGACATCATCCGCAAATTGCTGCCAACCCAGCCCGATGCCGCCTTGTTCGGTGCCGTGTTGCTGGCGAGTTCGCCGCAAATCCTGATGACCGGTGCCACCGTTTACGCGATGACGGCGCATCTGTTCCTCGACATGCTGTGGCTGCGACTGATGATGTCGGACCGCCGGGCGGCTTGGGTTTTGGCCGTCCTGCTGGGCTTTATCGCGTCGGGTCTCCACCAATGGGCCTATTTCCCGTTTTTTGTGGTGGGTTTTGTGTGGGAATGGTGGCGGGGGCGCGACTATCAGCGGCTGTTTGCCGCTGTCCTGCCTGCCCTCGTGGGTGTGCTGGTCTGGAGCCGTTACCGCCATTTCAGCCTGCCGGATTTCTGGTCCGCCGCCATGCCCACGCAAGGCGACCAGACCCTGATGGCACAAGCCAGGGCCTTCGGCAGTGCGCTGGCTCCCAGCATCGCTTTGGTACTGGAACATCTGACCGCGCCGGCCGAACACGAGCACCAGGCCACGCTGATGCCTTATAATCTATTCCGGTTCGTGATCTGGCAGAACCCCGCGCTGTGGTTAGCCGTGGTGGCGGGCTACCCGTTGTGGAAGAGGGTGGCGCTGGTGCGCGCCATAATGGTGTCGATGCTGGCGATGGGGCTGGTGGTGACGCTGTTCGTGCCGTTTCAGGGCCATGGCTGGGGCTATCGCTATCTGCACCACTTTCTCGGTGGCTTGAGCCTGTGCGCGGCGTTCGGCTACCAACGATTGGCACAAACAAGGCCCGACTGGCCTGCGCGGCTGGTTGATCTGGCCAGAAGTGTACGGCTCTGGTGCGTGGTGAGTCTGCTGGCCGTCTTGCCGTATCTTGCGGCCGTGTCGGGTTTCTACAACTGGCATTATTGGCGGATCGACCGTGAATTGTCCGCCATCAAGGCCGATTTCATCCTCGTCGATACCATCGACATGCCCTATGCGTTCAATTTCATTGTCAACGATCCGTTCTATCTCAAGCGACCGCTGCGGATGTTGATCCCCGCATTGGAGCTGCCGATGCTCGACCGGATCTGTGCCATGGGCACGGTGCATCTCTATCGCGCCAAAACACCGTTTGACAGTTCCGATGACCAACGCAAGGCCGAATTGCCCGAGGCGATCAAAGTGATGCTTGATCCGCAGGCCTGGCGGCAAAAAGGCTGCAGACTCGTTGATGCCGGGGGGCAACCGCTGCCATGAGGCGTCAACCGTCGGATGTCTGTTCCAGCACCAGCAAGGCGAGACCCGAGGCAATGATCATCACGCAACCAATGGCCAGCGCCAGATCGGGAATGTCGCCAAAGATCACATAGCCGAAAAACACGCCCCAGACGATCTGGGTATAGAGATAGGGCGAGACCACGGCTGCGGGTGCCAGTTTGAGCGAGCGGTTGACGCACAGATGCGCAATCGCTGCCACCACGCCCAGCAGGGCCAGCAAAGCGCCATCGAGCAGGCCGGGATCGATCCAGGCGAAGGGCGCGGCAAACAGGCCGAACACCAGCGCGCCGAGGGTTTGGCCCGACACCAGCACCAGATCGGGCGTGCCCCGCAGCATCCGCGACAGGATGATCATCAGGGCGAAGGTGAAACTGCCCAGCAAGGCGATCAACCCGCCAAATCCGAATTCGCCACTGGCCGGTTGCAGGGCGACAACAACCCCGGCAAAGCCGCTGATCACCAGCAGCCAGCGTCTGGCATCGACCTTTTCGCCCAACATGGGGACGGACAGAGCCGTCACAAAAATAGGTCCTGCCAGATAGAAGCAGATCACATTGGCCAGCGGCAAATCCGTGACTGCCCAGTAGAAGCAGGCGACTTCGAGGGTTGAGCAGACAATCCGCGCCAGTTGCAGGACAGGGCGTTGGACGTCGAGAAACGGGACCAGCCCCTCGCGCCTCAGCATCGGCCAGACCATCGGCACCAGCAAAATCACGGCGGCCAGCGAACGGATCAACAGCACCTCGCCGACCGAATAGGTGGCGACCAGCCATTTGCCCAGCACATCATTGACCACAAACAGGAAGATGCCGAGCGCCATCATGCCGATGCCGGCCAGAATGGCCGCAGGGCGGGTGGTGTTGCTGTGTCCGCTGTGGTCGCTCACGTTCAACTGTCCGTATCGGGGTGGCACGATGCAGGCGGTTGTTTAGCACGATTGGCCGCGTTGCACAGAGCACAAGCGGCCTGATTGCTGTCCGCACGGGGCGGTTATGCAAAAAACGGTCTGTCCGGGAGAGGCAGTTTCAAGGGGCTGATGGCAGGTGAGGGCAGGTCTGGTCAGCCTGCTTGGGTTGGATATCAAAAGGTTAGCCTCCCGAAATGCCGGAACCGCCCGGTTGGAAGAGGGGCTCGAACCCAAAAAAAGCGCAATTTTCAAAAGAGTTACAAAAAAAGCGTTCAAGAAGCCCAACTGGTGCTTGTCGAACGCCTCACAAGCCCCTATAAGCCACTAGATCGCAAGCGCCCTTCGTCTAGCGGTTAGGACGTCGCCCTTTCACGGCGAAAACAGGGGTTCGATTCCCCTAGGGCGCGCCAGCGATTTCAGTGGGTTAGCAACCCCCAATTTCCAAAATCAGCCTTTGTACGGAAAATATACGGAAAAGTACTTTTGCGCGAACGGCAGTACAACGACCTGAGATCCGACTTACCTCTACTTTTCAGCTGCAATTTCTTTTATCGATACGAAATGGTGTGGCCTGCCTTTCGAAATAAATTCCATCGCAATAACACTCGGCGTTGGCCGGCCCGCGGACTGCTTAAATCGAGCCAATATTTGACACTTGCTAAATCGATCAGTCTCTAATTCGAACCTACCAGTTTATCGTGCCGGAAAAAGTCTATTTTTGTCGTGCCCCTAATTAAAGGGGGGATTACCATCTGACCGCCAGCGATGCCGTGGCTTTGGCGAAAACAGCCAAATTGCAATCGGTCACCATCAAAGACAGCATCGCTAACCTGACCAACAATCGTTCGTCTTTGAAATCCGTGCTGGGCACAGTCACGACAATCAATCTGATAGATACCACTGTGGACGCGACGAAACTGAAGACATTGAAGGATGGTGTTGCGGCAACCAACGCGGCTATTGTCTTCAAAAATGCGGGCGGTACGACGATTTAAGCGTTGCTACCCGCCGATTTTCCGGCTTCTCTCCAGACACCGGCTTGCCCATTCTGCGGGGCTGTGGTCGGCTTCGCGGGTGAAATTGACGATCTCGACGCTGACCGGCAGATCTACGGGCAGGGCTGAAAACAGGCCTTCGAGATCGATCGTGCCTTCGCCCGGCATCAGGCGTTCGCAGCGGGCGGTGTGGATCATCTGTTCGGTGGTAAAATTCAAACCTGCTTGCGCATCGCAAATCTGGGCGTAATGCAGCAGATGGCGGGGGATGGCGCGGATGTCGTCCGGCGTCGTGGTGGACCGGCCGACATGCAACGCATCGACCAGAATACCGGCATTGGCGGGGTTGCCTGCACGTTCGATGATATGCAGCGCCTCGCGGACGTTTTTGACCGCCGTCCATGGCATGAATTCGAGATCGGCGGTCAGTCCATAGGGCTGCATCACCTCGCATAAACGCGCGTAATTGTCGCAAAGCCGTGTCTCGTCGGGATCATCGGCTGCGACCAGAACCGCTTTGGCTTGCAAGACGGCACCGATTCCGAACAGGCCATCCCAGCGATGCGGGTCAAAACTGTCATCGAGCCGGATGATTTCCAGATCGAACACGCTGATGCCGGTGTCGTCGAGAGCGGCCCGTGTCTCGCGCAAGGCCGCGGGCTGGCCCAGCAGATGCTGTTGCGGTGCGCCCGGCGCATTGGGCCAGAGCCGCAAGCCAACCGATTGATAGCCGGTCTGCGCCGCAATGCGGATCGCTTCGACCGGCGTGCAGCGGTGCGAGGTCAGATAGGCCAGTGAATAAAGGCGGCTCATGCAATCTCCGGCAGGGCTGTGTGTCGGTGCAGGACAACAGTGCGGGGAGAATGGCCCCGCACTGTCGGGTTTAGGTGTTATTTCAGCGGCGAGACGGCTGTCGGCATGGCAATGGTCGACACCATCGCGGTGGTCAGATGGGCGGGGCCGCCTTTGGGGGGCCAGATGCCCTGCGCGACGGCCTCGGCGCGGATCTGGCTGCGGGCATTCAGGCTGTCATAGGCCCAGATATTGGTGAAGCGCAGGGGGCCATCGAGCGCGACCATGGCGATGACGCAAGGCGAGAGCTTTTCGCGCGCCGGCACGGATTGTTCCCACAACGCGATGGTCGGTTCGACGCCGCCGGCTTTGATGCCATAGGTGCGGATTTCATAGACAGGGCCCTTGATGCCGCTCTCGGCGCTGGGTCGCACCGGCTTCATCCAGCCAAAACCCTGATAGGCTTGCAGATCAAGGCTTTGGAAGATTTCGCCGCAGCCGAACGGGCTGGCGTGGTTTTGGGTGCGTGCACGCTCGGTATAGAGGGCGTCGCGGCTGGCGAAGCCGCGCAGCACGATCATCTGGTTGAGCTGGCCGATATCGGAGAACCAGCAGCCGAGCAATTCACCACCCGCCTCGGGGCTTGCGGCATATGCTTGGACATTGGTGGCAGCCTGTCCGGCGGTGCCGAAGGGCAGGGTCATGGTGGCGAGTTCGTAATACATGGTGTCATTCCTTGATGAATAGACAGGAGGTTTGGTGAGAGGGCTTTCGGCAGGGTCCAGCCCTGCCATGTGATGGGCGGCGATGAAGCCGAAGGTCATCGCGGGGCCGAGCGTGATGCCGCCGGACGGATAGTGCCCGCCCATCATGCTGGTCATGTCATTGCCGCCGGCGTAGAGGCCGGCAATCGGCTGTTGTGTGGCATCGAGCACTTGCGCGCGGTCATTGACCTTCAAGCCCGCAAAGGTGCCCAGACTTCCCATCACGATCTTGACGGCATAAAACGGGCCGGTTTCCAGCGGACCCATGCAGGGATTGGGCAGGCCACGCCGGTGGGCGGCAGGACTGTCCCCCTGTATCCGGTTATAGGCGGTCTCGCCTTTGGCAAAATCAAGATCGCGACCATCGGCGCACATGGCATTGTAGCGGGTGAGGGTGGCTTGCAGGCCCGCCCCGTCAATGCCGCAGGCTTTGGCCAGTTGGTCCACGCTCTCGCCGCGTTTGAGGTAACCGTTTTTGAGCCATGGGCCGACCGGCATCGGAGCGGGTTTGACCGCGCCCAAGCCATAATTGCGCAAGAAGGTGTGATCGCAGACCAGCCAGGCTTCGGGTTTTTGCCCCCGTGGGGTGGCGGCGAGCAAATCCTGCATCAGGTCATGATAGGAATTGGCCTCGTTGCCGAAGCGTTGTCCGTTTGCGGTCACAGCGATCAGGCCGGGTTTGGCCCGTTCGATCAGATGCGGAAAATGCGTCACGCTGCCATCGGCGCGCGGCACCAGTGACACGGGCGCAAGGGCTGCCGCCTGCACCAGATCATCGGCAACCAAGCCACCCGCCTGTTCGCCCAGACGCAGGCCATCGCCCTGATTGGATGGATTGCCCGCCGACCAGTGCTCGGTCCCCGTCGGGGCATGGGGTAACAAAGCTTGTTTGCGGATGCGGTCATGCGGAAAGCCGCCGGATGCCAGCAGCACAGCGCAACGGGCATGGATGTGGACGGGGCCTTGCGGGGTCGACAGCTCCGCGCCGGTGATGCGGTCTTGTGTGCCGATCAGGCGCGTGGCGCGGCTGTCGAGCAGGATTTGCCCGCCCTGATCGAACAGCGAGCGGGCCAGTGCGGCGACCAGCGCATTGCCGTTGACCAGTTGCGTGCCGCGCCGGTGCAACACAAGATCACGCCAGTGCTGCAGCACTTTTTTGGCGACATAGCGGAACGAGGCAGGCTGTTTGAGCGCGTTGAGAAAGTGGCGCAGTTCCGCCCCCGAGGCGATGCCCATGCCCCACAATGTGGTTTCGTGCAAAGGCGGTTTCAGGCGGTAAAGATCATCCCCGAGACGGCGACCGTCGAACGGAGCCGCGCAGACCGAGCGCCCGCCGGTGGCGGCATCGGGGCTGTTGCCGTGGAAGTCGGGCACGCCATTGCCGTCGATGAATTGCAGGGCGGTTTTGCGCCGGAAAAAGTCGACCATGCGCGGGCCGTGCTCGAGAAAGGTGCGGGCGCGCTTCTCATCGAAACGATTGCCCAATTCGTGGCGCAAATAGGACAGCGGCTTCTCGAGCGGCTCGACAATTCCGCCCTCGACAGCCAGCGGATTGCGCGGAATCCACATCCAGCCGCCTGACCATGCGGTTGTGCCGCCAAAGGCGGACTCTTTTTCCGCAACAATCACTTTGAGGCCCAGATGCGCCGCCGTCACCGCCGCCGACAATCCGCCCGCACCCGAGCCGATCACCAGCAGGTCGCAATCGCGTATGGCGGGGCTTGTCCGTCTCATCTTACGGGGCATAGATCGGTTTGCGGCCATCGAGGTGGGGCTGTCGCCCGGTCTCGCCGGTCAGTTGGAAGAAGGGCGACGCACCGCTCAGGGTTGCCAGCTGTTGGGCTGTCGCCAGCAAATCCGGTGCGAGGCTGTCCATCCGCTCTTGGGTAAAGCGTGCGGTGGGGCCAGCAATCGTCAACACGCCGAAAGCGGGCTGTCCGGCAAAGCGCACAGGCGCCGATATTGCGGCCAGTCCGGCGGTATAGGTGTCCATGGTGATGCTATAGCCGCGTGCGCGGGTGGCTTGCACCGCCGCCAACACCTGTTGCAGCGAAGCGGGGGCGAGCGGGCCGAACTGGTCCGGTTGGCCGATGCCCTGCTTGGCCACCAGCGACAGCGCATCATCGTCCCCCATCGTCGACAGCCATGCCCAGCCCGAGGAGGAGCAGGACAGTCTTGCATCGCTGCCCATATCGGGATCATAGCGCAGGCCCTGCCGCGCGCCCTGTGCGCGGGCTACCCATGTCAGACGTTCGCCATCGACCACCGACAGGCGCACCAGCTCGCCCGATCTGTCCGCCAGATGGTTCAGCAGCGGTTGGGCAATATCGACGATGCCGGTATTGCCGAGATAGGACAGGCCCATCGACACCAGTTTCGTGGTCAGTAGATAATCGCCATGGCCGCGCGCCTGCCGCACATAACCCAGCCGGACCAGATCGGCCAGCAGGCGGTGCACCGCGCTGCGCGGGATCACCAGTCGGTCGGCAATGGCGGCAAGCTCCAGCCCTTCGCCGTGCTGCGACAGCAATTCCAGAATAGCGAGGGTTCGTTCCAGAACGCCGTTCATATCAGCCTTTCACGTCATGGTTCGGACGGGGACACCAGAGGGATGGTGTGGATCGAGGCAGGAACTTAGCAAAAATGGAAAAAAATTCAAGAGTTGAATTCTATTCCATTTTTTCTTAAATTGCATTAAACCGTAGTCATGCCGCTTGGCGTGATTGTGTGTGGTAATGCCTCTACCAACCTCTGCTTTTTACAGAATTTGCGAGTGCCGATGACCAATTCCGCTGTGTCCAATTCTGCCGAACCCATGCTGCTGAGTGGCGCAACCCGACTTCATTTCATCGTGGGTGATCCGATTGCGCAGGTGAAATCACCGGCAGGCGTGTCGCAGGCCTTTCATGAGGCTGGACGCGATGCACTGTGCGTGCCTGCCCATGTGACACCGGCCGATCTGGCGGATTGGGTCACACATATGTCGAAGGCCAAGAATGTCGATGGACTGATTGCCACCGTGCCGCATAAATTTGCCTGTTTCGCGCATTGCGCGACGGCTTCGGATCGGGCGGCATTTTTGGGGGCGGTCAACACCATGCGCCGCAACGCAGACGGCACATGGCATGGCGACATGTTTGACGGCATGGGCTATGTCGAGGCGTTGAAATCAAAAGGCTGCAATCCCGAAGGCCAGCGGGCCTTGTTGGTGGGAGCAGGCGGGGCCGGATCGGCGATTGCCTATTCGCTGATGACGGCAGGTGTGGCCGAACTGGCCCTTCATGACGAAGATCACGCCCGCCGCGACTCGCTGGCCGGACGGCTGGCGGGGCTGGGGCTGGGGAAAGTCTCGATCGGCAGTCCAGATCCGCGCGGTTTCGGCATCGTTATCAATGCCACCCCGATCGGCATGAAGCCGGATGATCCGCATCCGGTCGTGTCCGGTCATTTCACGCCCGATCAATTTGTCGGCTGTGTGATCACCGTGCCTGCGGTGCCGCCGATGATTGCGGCGGCACGTGCTGTCGGATGCAACACCATGACCGGTGCCGATATGTTTGCCCGCGTGCGCGATCTGATGGTGCGGTTTTTGCTCGGGGGACAGTGAGATGAAGGTTCTGGATCAGGGGTTGCAACCCCCCGATCAGCTGACAGAGGTCGATCTGGTGGTGATCGGTGCGGGTGGGGCGGGGCTGGCGGCCGCCCTGTTTGCAGCTCTGGAAGGTGCCAGCGTCTTGCTGGTCGAGCGCACGGGCTTTGTCGGCGGCACAACCGCATGGTCGGCGGGCACCAGCTGGATCCCGTGTTCGCATCACGAAGCCTCCGTCAATCCCGATGATACTCTGGCCAGAACAGCCCTCTATCTCGACAATGCGGTGGGTGAAGGCAGTGCGCGCTCCAACCGTCAGGCCTTTCTGGACAATGGCCGCGCAGCCGTCGATCAGGCCGAGCAGCAATCGGCGTTGAAATACCGTCCTTATCCCAAACATCCCGATTATATCTCCGATCTGGCAGGCTCGACGCTGAACGGGCGGGCGCTGGAACCGGTGCCGTTCGATGGCCGCTTGCTGGGCGATCTGTTCCGGCTGTTGCGGCCGCCGATCCCCGAATTCACCGTGCTGGGTGGCATGATGGTCGACCGCACCGACATCAACCATCTCTTGGCGATGACCCGCAATCTGGCCTCGTTGAAACATTCGCTATCGATTTTGCTGCGTCATGCCCGCGACCGGCTGTCATGGCCGCGCGGCACGCGGTTGGTGATGGGCAATGCGCATGTGGCGCGCTTGCTTTATTCACTGGCACAGCATGACAGGGTGACTTTGGCGCTTGAAACCACTGTGCGCAGCATCCAGACCGGTCAACCGGGCGTCGAGGCGGTCGAGATCGAAAGAAAAGGGCAGAACCGCTCCATCCGCGTCAACAAAGGGCTGGTGCTGGCCAGCGGCGGGTTCAACCGCCACCCCGATTTGCGCGCGCAACTCCTGCCAGATGTTCCCGCCGATTGGTCGCCCGCCGCCCCCGGCCATACCGGACAGGCGCATGATCTGGTGCGCATGGCCGGCGGTGTTTACGGCGGGAACAGCCGGTCCCACGCCTTCTGGGCGCCCGTCTCGATGCGCAAACGCGTTGATGGCAGCACGGCGGTGTTCCCGCATTTTGTGATGGACCGCGCCAAGCCGGGCATGATCACGGTCAATGCCAAAGGCGAGCGGTTTGTGAATGAAAGCACCTCCTATCACCTGTTCGCGCTGGTGATGCTGGAAGCCCACAAGACGGTGCCGACCATTCCGGCTTTTTTGATCTGCGATGCCGACGCCTTGCGCAAATACGGTATCGGCATGGTGCGCCCGGGTGGCAAGGGGCTCAAACCCTTTCTGGCCGATGGCTATCTGACCGAAGGCCGCACCCTTGCGGAGCTGGCGGGCAAGCTCGCCATTCCTGCCGATGCGCTGCAAGCCAGCGTGGAACGGATCAACCGCTATGCTGACACAGGTGTCGATCCCGATTTCCATCGCGGTGAAACCGCCTATCAGCAGAATTTGGGCGACCCGTTATGGACCGGTAAAAACCCCAATCTCGGCCCCTTGCGACAGGGGCCGTTTTACGCGGTCCGCCTCTATCCCGGCGATATCGGGGCTTCGACCGGCTTTGCCACCGACGCCCATGCCCAGGTACTCGATGCCAAGGGGCAGCCGATCAGCGGGCTGTATGCCGTCGGCAACGACATGCAATCGATCATGGGCGATACCTATCCGGCACCGGGCATCACCATCGGCCCCGGACTGGTTTTTGCCCGCATTGCTGCGCGTCATGCGTTGGGATTACAGTAAAGGTATGCAACCGGACAATTTCGCACTCGTTCATCGGGATTTTTTCTTATAGACTGCCTGCCGAACATCCATGGTTCAGGCGATGAAAGGTCTGAACGGGTGCAGATTGTGTTTCTTTTGCAAAGGCCGATCCAGCCGTGAGTGATCCGACCAGCGAGCCAGACCAGAGCGGCGATCAGGCCCCCAGGGCTGATTCCGGCCTGTTGTGTCTGGCCTTTATCAGCGGTCATTTCCAGATCAATGTCGATTTGAACGTGGTGTTCCACGATGCGGGCCTGTCCAATCAAAGCTGCACCAGTGATGATCTTTTGCGGATTTCGACCCGTCTGGGGCTGAAATCAACCGAACTTGACCGGCAAACGGCGGAACGCCTGGCCTCGGTGCCTTTGCCGGCCATTCTGCCGCTGGAAGACGGACGCTTTGTGATTGCCGCCTTGCGCTTTGCCGATGGCCGCTTGCGCATCATTGATCCGGTCAAGCGCAGCATGGTCGATCTGCCTGCGGGCGAGGCACCCGAAGGATGGAGCGGGCGTATTTTGCTGATGGCCTATCGCCCCGATTTTATGGGCTTGGCCCATGCGCCGTTCGGCTTTGCGTGGTTCATGCAATCGGTCTGGCGCTATCGCTGGGCTTTGATGAATGTGCTGGTGGCCTCGCTGTTTGTGCAATTATTCGCGCTGGCCACGCCGCTGCTGTTCCAGGTCGTGATCGACAAGGTGCTGGTGCACAAAGGTTATTCGACACTGATTGTCGTGGTGGTCGGCTTGATCGGCATCTCGGTCTTCGAGGTGGTTTTGCAATATTTGCGCAGCTATGCGCTGGCCCATACCACCAGCCGGATCGATGTCGAGCTGGGTGCCAAATTGTTCGACCATATGTTGCGCCTGCCGATCTCCTATTATGATACGCGTGCGGCAGGGCAAACTGTGGCGCGCGTCAGGGAGCTTGAAACCATCCGGGCCTTTTTGACGGGGCAGGGCCTGTCGTCCTTTCTCGATATTCTGTTTGCGGTGGTGTTCATTGCCGTGATGTCGCTCTATTCGACCACGCTGACCCTGATCGTGGTGCTGTCGATCCCGCTTTATGTCGCGGTTTCGGTGATCATCCGGCCGCTGCTGCGCGACAAGATCAACGAACGGTTTGAAACGGGGGCCTCCAGCCAGCAATTGCTGGTTGAAACGGTGGTCGGTTTCCAGACGCTGAAAGCGGCGGCGGTCGAGCCCAGCCTGCGTCTGCAGTGGGAGAACAGGCTGGCGGCCTATGTGCGCGCCTCGTTCGAGGCGGTCAAACTGGCGACGATGGGGCAGAGCGGCTTTCAGCTGATCAGCAAGATCACCACGGCACTGGTGTTGTATTTCGGAGCCAAGGCCGTGATCGAGGGCTCGCTGTCGGTGGGCGGGCTGATTGCTTTCAATATGATGATGGGGCAGGCGATTGCGCCGGTGTTGCGGCTGTCGCAGGTCTGGCAGGATTTGCAGCAGGTGATGATTTCGGTGGATCGGGTCGGCGATATTTTGCGCAGTCCTGTCGAGGTCGAACAGGCGCAATCGGCCGGGCTGCCGCCGATCTCGGGCGATGTGACGATGAAGGCGGTCAGCTTCCGCTATCATCCCGACAGTCCCGAAACCATCAGGGGGCTGGATCTGACCATTCCGGCGGGGCAGGTAATCGGTATTGTCGGGCCTTCGGGATCGGGCAAATCCACCCTGACCAAGCTGTTGCAGCGGCTTTACCGGCCCGAGCGCGGGCAGATCCTGATCGACGACATCGATATTGCCCATGTCGATGCCAGCTCGCTGCGCAGGCAGATCGGCGTGGTGCTGCAAGACAATATGCTGTTCAACCGCACGGTGCATGACAATATCGCGCTGGCCCATCCCGCCATGCCGCGCGCGCAGGTCATGGCATTGGCGCGGCTGGCCGGAGCCGACGAGTTTATTGGCCGTCTGCCCAAGGGCTATGAGACCATGATCGAGGAACGCGGGGCCAATTTGTCCGGTGGACAACGCCAGCGCATCGCCATTGCCCGCGCCTTGTCGATGAATCCGCGCATCTTGATTTTGGACGAGGCGACCAGCGCGCTCGATTACGAGAGCGAAAGCCAGATCCAGGCCAATATGGCCCTGATCGGCAAGGGCCGCACGGTGATCATCATTGCCCATCGTCTGGCTGCGGTGAAACATTGCGACCGGATCATCACCCTTCAGGACGGCGCGATCACTGAAGACGGCAGCCATGATGAGCTGGTCAACAAACCGGACGGCTTTTATGCCCGTCTGTGGCAGGCGCAATCGCGCCAATCCGGCGGGGGAGCTGTCTGATGCAGACTGTCATCCGCCAGTCCATTGCCACAACTCTGGCTTTGTGGGCCGCAGTCAAAAAGCAAGCACGACTGAAGCCGCATAGTGATCGCGAATTTCTGCCCGCCGCTCTGGAAATTGTGGCCACGCCGGCCTCGCCCGTGGCGATCGGCCTGATCTGGTTTTTCTGCATCGGGTTTAGCGTGACGCTGATCTGGGCCTGCATTGGCGAAATCGATATTTTTGCTGTGGCGCAAGGCAAGGTGCAGCCGCAGGGCCGCTCGAAAGTCATCCAGCCGTTTGAAAGCGGGGCGATCAGCAAGCTCAATGTCGAGAACGGCCAAGCCGTCACGGTTGATGATGTGGTGGCCGAGCTGGATGCCACCGCCGCCTTTGCCGAGCGTGATGCCACGTTGGGCGATTATATTGCCGCGCGGGCCGAAATTATCCGCCGCAGTCATCTGATCGGCTTCGTCAGCGCGCAAAGACAGGGGCCGTTGACCCTGCCGCCGATTTCTCCAGAGATCAGCGCGATGATCCAGCAGCGCGAAATCAGCGTGATGCAGGCCGATTTCGCACAGCTCAATTCGACTCTGGAATCGCTCAAAGCCCAGCAGACGGAAAAAGCAGCCCAGATTGCCCGTTTGAAAACTACCATCGCCAGCCGCGAGCAATTGATTAAAATCCTCAAAGAACGCGTCGATATCCGCCAATATATCGAGGACAGCCAACAGGGGTTCCGCGCGCGCGTGATTGATGCCTTGCAGGAATATCTGCGCGAATTGACCGGCCTTGCCACGGATCAGGGCCAACTGGCGGAAGCCGAAGCGTCGATCCTGTCGCTGGACCGCAAATTCGATCAGGTCCGCAGCGAGTTCCTGTCCGAGCAGACCCAAAAGCTCAACGAGGCCGAGCGCAAGCAGGACCATCTGTTCCACGAGCTGATCAAACTCGATACCAAAGCCAGCCATATGACCCTTCGCGCGCCGATATCGGGTACGATCCAGCAACTGGCCGTGACAACATTGGGGCAGGTGGTGGCCAGCGGGCAGGCGTTGATGACGGTGGTGCCCAGCACCGGCGCGATCGAGGTGGAGGCCATGGTGCTGAATGGCGATATCGGCTTTGTCGGGATCGGTCAGCGGGCTGTCGTCAAAATCGACGCCTTTCCCTTCACCCGTTTCGGCACCATCGGCGGAACCGTGACCAAAGTATCGCGCGAAGCGATTGACTCGCGCGAAGCCAGTGGGCTGTCCGATGCAGCAGCCGCCACCCGTCCGCAGGGCACCCAGCCGCAGACATCGGGTTTTTCTCCCTCCCAGACACTGGTTTTTCCGATCACCGTGACGCTCGACCGGACCGATATTCTGATCGACGGCCAGCCCATCCCGTTGCAGGCCGGTATGGCGGCAACCGTGGAAATCGTCACAGGCAAGCGCAAGGTCATCGATTTCGTGATGTCGCCACTCAAAGAAGTTATCTCAACCAGCGGGCATGAACGCTAGAATGTGTTCAGCCTTTATAGGTATTTGACGACTTATACAGTTGATAGATTTCGATTGACTGTTTAGGGGTGTATCCTATGGTATGGGTGAGTGTTAAAGTTGATTTGCTGTCATCTGGTGTATGATTTGTTGAGGTCGTCGGAATAGATATCAGTCAAAAGACTCGGGTATCATAATCCAATAGTCGTGTTGTGTGCTTTTGCCTGAGCGGGGGCTTGTATGTTTAAACTTTTCAAAGGCGAAACCGCTCACAACCCTTTGTTCGCAAAAAAACCCAACACGGATCAGGCGCTTGTTCTCGCACCCCCTTCGGACGGTGCTGACAACTCATCCGCACCATCCCAATCTTTTGAGTCCTCCTCCAAATCGGGGCCGACCCTTGCCCAGACTTTCGGCGATGGCGGCGGCTTTTCAACAGCCTCGTCTTCCGGCTTTTCTGATCAGTATGGTGCCGGTGCGGGCCTGATTGCGCCGGTGGGCTTTGATCTGTCTGCCGATATGATGGCCTCTTTCTCCGCCGGATCGGGTGCGGGGCAGTTGCTACCCTTGGGGTCCGATAGCGGCTATTCCGAGAGCGATGGCGGCAGCATCAGCCTGACCGGCTCGATCTCGACGGTGTCTGACGGGGCGTTTGCCTCGCTGGCGACTTATGCCTCGGCTGTTTATGCCACGGGCACCACGGCGGCGGCGACTACGGCCGCTTCGGCGGGGCTGGTCATCAATTTGCTGTGGGACTCCTCTGTTGCCAGTGCGCCTGCCAGCTTCAAGACCGCCATTCAGGCTGCGGCCTCGATGATCCAGCAATATGTAACCACTCCGATTACCGTCAATATTGCGGTCGGTTGGGGCGAAATCGGTGGGTTCGGCGGCAATGCGCCCTATACGGTTCCTGGTTATTCGGCGCTTGGCGAAACGCTGGGCGGGGTCTGGCAGAGCTATTCATCCGTCAAACAGGCGCTGACCAATACGGCCACCAGTGCCGACGACAAATCCGTTTTGGCCGCTCTGCCGTCCTCCAGCCCCTTTGGCACGGCAATGTTTGATGTGGCGGGTGCGCAGGCCAAGGCTCTGGGATTGATCAGTGCGACAAGCACACAGGTTGACGGCGCGGTGGGATTTGCGACCAATTGGCCGAGCACCGATTATATCGCCGCAGCCTTGCATGAAATTACCCATGCGATGGGGCGCAATTCGGGTTGGGGCGGCACCAATGGCGATACGTCCTTGCTGGATTTGACCCGATTTTCGGCCCCCGGTGTGTTTGCGACAGATGGCAGCAAAGTAAGCTCATCTGCTTTGCAGTATTTTTCGCTTGATGGCGGTAAAACCATTCTGGCCAATTACGACAACACCTCTGATTATGGCGATTTCGCCACGACCAGTGCGACGGCCAATGATCCCAACAATGCCTATCTCGGCTCCAATTCGAATGCATTGACGCAGCTCGACATCCGCACGCTGGATGTGATGGGTTTCAATCTCGCCGGTTCGTCGCCGACCCCGACCCCCACACCTTCAAGTCCCGATCTGGTGGTGAGCAGCCTGACGCCTGCGGCCACCTCGGTGACGCAGGGCAGCGCTCTGGCCTTTACCTATGCGGTCACCGACACTGGCGCGGGTGCAGCCGGTTCCAGCCTTGCTACCGTCTATCTCGACGGCAAAGCCCTCAGCAGCACGCAAATCGCCGCTTTGGCTGCGGGCGGATCCTCCAGCGTTAACGGGTCGCTCTCGACCACGGGATTGACCCTCGGCCAGCACAGTTTGAGCGTGACCGCTGATTCCACCGGATTGGTGAGCGAAAGCAACGAGACCAACAATTCAACCGCCATAACCTTTACCGTGGTTGGCAATACCTCGCCCGATCTGGTGGTCAGCAGCCTGACCTCGACGACATCCTCGGTTGTGGCGGGGGGCACTCTGTCCTTTTCCTATACTGTCAAAGACATCGGCACGGCGTGGGCAGGCGCCAGCGCCGTCGGCATCAGCCTTGACGGCAAAGCTCTGTCCAGTGCTCAGATTTCGGCTCTGACGGCGGGCGGTAGTTTCAGCAGTTCTGGTGTTATCTCGACAACGGGTTTGGCGGCGGGTAGCCATGTGCTGACCGTAACCGCCGACACAACCGGCCTCGTCACCGAGAGCAACGAGGCCAACAATGCGACATCGCTGGCCTTTACAGTCACCGCGCCCGCTCTGGCCGATTTGACGGTGAGCGGCTTGGCCACCAATGCAGCCACGGTTACGCAGGGCGCTTCGCTCGGTTATTCCTATTCAATCCAGGATATCGGCAGCGCTGCAGCCAATGCCAGCGTGACCAATATAATGCTCGATGGCCGCTTGATCAGTTCGACCCCTTTGGGAACAGTCGGTGCGGGCGGCAATGTCATGTCGTTCGGGAGTCTGTCGACTGCGGGACTGAGCGCGGGCCAGCATATCTTGAGCGTGACAACCGATGCCAATGGGCAGGTCAGCGAAAGCAACGAGAGCAACAATACATCCTCGGTGAGCTTTACCGTCAACACCACGGCCACAAAGGCCGATCTGGTGATTGCCGGTCTGACTTCCGTTTCGCCCACGAGCATGGTGCAAGGCGATATTTTGGCCTTTTATTACTCCCTGAACAATACCGGATCGGCAACCGCCGGGACTTCGGTTGCGGCCTACCAGGTCGATACCATGCCGACCGCCAGCAATTATCGCGGTTATAATAGTTTTGGCAGTATTGCGGCCAATTCCTCGGGCGGTTCGGTGATCGATTATCTCGATACCTCGAAACTGTCGGTCGGCAGCCACACGCTCTATCTTGTTGCCGATGCCGGAAACCAGATTTCGGAGACCAACGAGACCAACAATGTCTCCTCCTTCACATTCAATGTGTTG
>Ga0114963_10001013_pt1 | contig 19403 bp, 15 predicted proteins | sample C_131016_EF_Meta_FD_87019 | JGI IMG/M metagenome (GOLD analysis project Ga0114963, IMG submission 87019) | Freshwater microbial communities from Lake Croche, Canada to study carbon cycling - C_131016_EF_MetaG | ecosystem: Environmental > Aquatic > Freshwater > Lake | place: Lake Croche, Canada...
ATGTCGATGCGGCGCGAATTATCTGGCCCAATGGCAACCCGCAAGGCGAGTTCGATCTCAAGATTGGTAATGTTGTCGCTCAGCAGCGTCTGGGTGGCTCCTGCCCGTTTCTCTACACCTGGGACGGTCAGAAGATGGTGTTTGTAACGGACTGCATCTGGCGTTCGCCGCTCGGTCTGAAAATCAACGCGCAGGTGACGGCGGGAGTGACGCAGACCGAAGATTGGGTAAAGATTCGCGGCGATCAACTGGTCGCACAGGATGGAATCTACAAACTGTCTATTACGGCGGAACTGCGGGAGACGCATTTCTTCGATAAAGTCGGTCTGATGGCGGTGGATCATCCCGCCGATACGGAAATCTTTGTTGACGAACGCTTTTCGCCAACAGCCCCGCCGTTACTCGCTGTCATTCCCACCGGCGCTGTCCATCCGGTCAAGCAGGCATGGGGAACCAACGGGCAAGATGTGACCGAGATTATTCGCGCCCGTGATGCAAAGTATCTGGATGACTTCGGACGCGGGCAGTATCAGGGAGTCACCCGCGATCACTGGGTGGAAATAGATCTGTCCGATGCGCCGAAAGGGAAACCGCTCTATCTGCTGGCGCATGGCTGGGTGCATCCGACGGACACTTCTATCAATGTCGCGTTAGGACAGAACCCGTCCGCCGCGCCGCCGTCCGGGTTGCGTATCGAGACCCCGGACGCTTCCGGCAAATGGACGACCTCCCGGGACGCTCTGGGCTTCCCGGAGGGCAAGGTAAAGACGGTCGTTCTCCGGGTGGACGATACCTTCAAGCCGAACGCCCCGCGCCGCCTACGACTGCGCACGAATCTCGAAGTCTTCTGGGATTCGCTTGCCTGGGCGGAAGCGAAACCGAATGCCCAAATCAAGAAACAAACGCTTACTCTCGCCGATACGAACCTGCGGTACAGGGGCTTTTCCGATGTGAAATCGGCGGATAAATCGTCCCCGGAACTGCCGGAGTCCTATGACAAACTGGCGGGAACTGGTCCGCAATGGCGTGATCTGGCGGGATTCTACACGCGTTACGGCGATATCAAGCCGCTGTTGACCACAGTAGACGATCATTATGTCATCATGAACGCCGGGGATGAAATGCAGTTCAAATTCACCGAGATTCCGGCGCCGCCGTCCGGGTGGAAACGCGATTACGTCCTCATCGGCGACGGTTGGGTGAAGGACGGTAATGTTAACACGGAATGGGGCAAAACAGTCATGCCGTATCCGGCGCATGATCTGAAAGAATACAAGACGCCGCCGGGTCGTCTGGAGGATGACGCAGTCTATCGCCGCCACCCTGACGATTGGCTCAACTACCATACGCGCTATGTCTCCCCGGAAGCTTTCGCCGCCCGACTGCTCCCGCCGCTCAGGTGAATGTCTCAAGAACAGGACTGTATAATGTCGCTATGACACGCAGAGATTTACTACAGGAAAATCGCTCCGAAATCCTGGCTATCGCGCAACGCTATGGCGTACGGAATGTGCGTGTTTTTGGTTCTGTCGCACGGGGCGACGACGGCTCGGATAGCGATATTGACTTTCTGGTCGATATGGAACCCGGAAGCAGCCTGCTGGATATGGGCGGGGCGCTCGCGGAGTGGGAAGCGTTACTGGGAACTCCGGTAGACGTGGTGAGCGGTCCTGGCCTCCGTGAGCGAATCCGGGAACGTGTACTACGCGAGGCGATTCCCCTGTGAGGAGCGACCCTGAACGTATCGCGGATATTCAGGAAGCGATAGAACGGATTGAACGGTACGCGCTACGAGGACGCGCCGCCTTCGATGACGATGAATTGATTCAGACTTGGATTTTGCATCACCTGCAGATAATCGGCGAGGCGGCCCGCGCAGTGACTCCAGAGACGCAGAAAATGTCGCCCGGAATTCCCTGGGCTCAGATTATTGGAATGAGAAACATTCTTGTTCATCATTATTTCGGCATCGACCGTGACGTCGTCTGGGAGGCGGTCGTCCGTGATTTGCCGCCGCTAAAGCGCGAGTTACAGAAAATGCTCCCCTGACGCCCAACCCAAGGAATGCATACTGTCCTCTATGGGACCAGGCTCCGCCGTTGGCCCCGCCAACGAAGTAGGTATGTCCGTTTTCTACAGCGAACTTGAGGCTTGAACGCCTTCGGGATAATCGATGTTTGCGCCTATCTCCCGGGGTCGGTAGAATTGACGCGAAACGTTTACGATTGACGAGGATTTTCTGTTGCATCGCATTTATAATTTTTCCGCTGGTCCTGCCGTCTTGCCGGTTCCCGTTCTGGAGGAAGCGAGCCAGGCGATTCTGGAAATCGGCGGGTCGGGCATGTCCATTCTGGAGGTCAGCCACCGGGGTAAGCAGTACGACCCGATTCACGCAGCGGCGATGGAAAATGCGCTGAAAGTCCTGAATCTGTCGCCGGAAGAGTACGCCGTCATCCTTCTGGGCGGGGGGGCATCTACCCAATTCACGCTACTGCCGATGAACTTTCTCGCCGCCGGCGAGACCGCAGATTATGTGGATGCCGGTGAGTGGGGCGCCAAAGCTCTCAAGGAAGCGAAAGCGTACGGAACGGTGAATGTCGCCGGATCATCGTCCGGTACAAAGTATGACCGTCTCCCGACTCCCCTGAACTTTTCCCCTCGTGGGGCCGCCCGCTACGCTCATATTACGACCAATAACACGATAGAGGGTACGCAATATTTGGAGTTGCCGGATGCCAATGGCGCTCCGTTGACTTCGGATATGTCCTCCGATATTTTTGCGGTCAACCATGATTTTTCCCGGTTCACCCTGCTATATGCAGGAGCGCAAAAGAATGCCGGAGCAGCGGGGGTGACACTAATTGTCGTCCGTCGCGATTTTCTGGCAACCGCAAAAAAGGACCTGCCCCCGATGTTCTCCTATGCATTGCAGGCGGATAAAGAGTCGCTCTACAATACCCCTCCGGTATTTTCCGTCTATGTTTTTAATCTGGTAATGCAGTGGATTCAGGCGCAGGGCGGAGTTGCGGCGATGGAAGCCCGGAACCGGGAAAAGGCGGCGCTGATTTACGATGCGCTGGATGCCGCGCCGGAATTCTGGTCACCCGCCGTCGCGGTGAAAGCGAACCGCTCCCTGATGAATATTACGTTCCGTCTGAGGGACGAGTCATTGACCGACGCATTCCTCTCGGAAGCGAAGGTGAATCAGATGGATGGTCTGAAAGGACACCGTAATGTCGGGGGATTCCGCGCCTCGGTCTATAACGCTTTCCCCGGAGAAGGTTGTGCGGCGCTGGCGCAACTACTGACGGACTTCGCCCGCCGAAAGGGTTAGGAAAGCAGACTTCAGGAAACGCTCCCTGATGAATCCCTGCCAGGAAACGAAGTCGTTTCCTGGTGGTTTCCTGCTGACGATTCCTGCCAGTGGGCGTGAGCCGCAACTATTTAGCCCTCAACATGCGTAAATAGGAGCGATATGAACTAAAATTCCGCGATAGTAGGAAGCGTATTGATAGTTTTGGCTATCATAATGGGAGTGTTCAACGCAGGATTCCTCAATGACGCTACCGCCAAAAGAATCTGTCGGCGCAGGAACGCCTTCTCGGGAGCGCGATTCCACGGGTCTGAGCGCCGGAATGAACCGACGCGACGACAGGACGGGAAAACAACGAGGTGACAGAATGAGTTTTCGCACTATCTTGATTTTTATATGTGCTACTGCGCTCACTATAGCGACAGGATGCAGTCCAAAGAGCGGGACGACAGGTGGGAATGGGGACTCGCCGGGAGTAGGATCGTCGTCCAAATCGCAAAACGCCAGCCCCGGCGCCCTGGCTAACGGAGACGCCGCCGGACCGGTTTTCCGAGAGGTGGCGAAGGCGTCCGGTCTGAATTATGAATGGCGTCCAAAGGGAACGCGACCGCTGAATATCCTGGGGACGATTGGGAACGGCTGCGCTTTTCTGGATTATAATAATGATGGTAAGCTTGACATTTTGCTGGTCGGTTCCAGTGTCGCCCTGTTCCAGGGAGATGGCGCAGGGCATTTCAAAGATGTCACGGCGGAAACCAACCTGGCTACTCTGAAAGGCTATTTTCTGGGATGCACAGTGGGCGACTACGACAACGATGGATACGATGACATCTACCTGACTGCCTACCGGGGCGGAGCATTGCTCCATAATCGTAAAGGGCAAGGGTATGAGGATGTCAGCGTCGCGGCTGGCATTCCGGCGCACCCCTGGTCGTGTTCCGCCGCGTTTACCGATATCAATGGCGACGGTTATCTCGATCTGTTTATCGGGGGCTATGTCAAATTCGGACCGGATACAGACCCACAACTCTGTACCAATAATGGACACAAGACATCCTGCGGTCCCCGGTTCTATCAACCGGAAACCAGCCATCTCTATCTGGGCGGCCCTAACGGAAAGTTCAAGGATATCACCCAGAGCTGGAATGCCCATCTTGTCGAAGGCAAAACGCTGGGTGTCGCCACCGCCGACTACGACGGCGCTGGAAAAATCAGTCTGGCGCTGGCGAACGATGAAATGCCGGGTGATCTTCTGGCGAACCGGGGCGGAAAGTTTGAGAACATCGGGAAAAACTCCGGCACCGCCTACGATGAGAATGGCGGCGTCCATGGCGGTATGGGCGTCGATTGGGGAGATTACGACAACGATGGGCGAATCGACCTCGTGGTAGCCACATTCCAGAATGAGCCCAAAAACATCTATCATAACGATGGCGATGATCTCTTTACCGATAAATCGGCGATGCTGGGAATGGCTCCCGCGACCCCCTCGCTGACATTTGGGATCAAATGGTTGGACTTTAATAACGATGGCTACCTGGATCTGATCCTCGCGAACGGGCATGTTCAGGACAATATATCGGACATCGACAAGACGACTACGTACAAACAATCGGTGCAACTATTTCAGAATCATAAGGGCGAACGAGCCCAAGATATCAGCGCATCGTCGCTGGATGAAGGATCGCGCCGCCCGATTGTCGGTCGTGGTTTAGCGACGGGTGACTACGATAACGATGGCAAGATCGATGTTCTGATAGTCGATAGCGAAGGGACGCCTCTCCTGTTACACAACGAGACCGTGAACGCAGGAAACGCTCTGGCTATCCGGCTTGTGGGAAGCAAGGCGAACCGTAATGGTTACGGGGCGCGAGTGGAAGTCACCGTGGGCGGTCAGAAAATGCTACGCCAGTGTTCGCCGTGCGGTTCGTATATGTCCTCCTCTGACTCCCGCGTTCACTTCGGTCTGGGTAGCGCCACTGTCGCCGATACGGTGACTGTCCACTGGCCCAATGGCGTCTCCTCCGCTCTGAAAAATGTCCCGGCGAACAAGCCATTGACCGTGCGCGAAGACGGCGCGCCAAAGTAAAAAGTAAAGCGACAAAAAAGGGACTGTCTCCCAGACAGTCCCTTTCCTTTGTACGCTTCAGGCTCTCAAGCGATCTGCGAGGCAGGAAGACGATGATTCATACTATACGCCTTTGGGCGGGGCGGAGCTCTGGCGGATAGCGATTCGCTCTACCGGGACGGCTAACCGGCAGGAGGATGCAGGCCATCCTTCCATCAAGCGTAACAACAAACGCGCCGCCTCTCGACCGATCTGTAAACCGGGCGTGATAACGCTGGTCAGCGGAACGGACGCTTTACATGCCTCCGGGCTATCATCGACCCCGACAATCGAAAGATCATCCGGAACCGAGATTCCACGTGCCTGAGCCGCTTCCAGAAGCCGCAACGCCAGCACATCACTGGCGCAGAAGATGGCGGTAGGCCGACGATCCGCCGGTAGATCGAACCAGCGATCCAGAGCCTCCTCCACATTTTCGCCGCGCCAACTCGTATCGGTGAATATCAGGGCTTCCTGCTCCGACGTTTCGTTTGGGATCGCATGCCGCTTCATCCAGGATTGAAAACGGGATACGCGTTGCTGGGCGATATCGCTGGGTTGGTAGGAAACGCCTTCATAGTAATTTCCGTTCGTCCCGTTCCCGTCCGCATATCCCACTCCTGCCGTCGGTCCCGCGTAATGGGCGATACGGCGATGACCCAGTTCCCAGAGGTGCCCCAGAGCAAGGTCTACGGTGTCGCGTTCCAGAGCATAGACTGCTCCGCACCCGTCCGGGATATCCGTAGAGCGTCCGACCAGCATCACCGGCAAACCAGCCTGAGCGAGGCGGGTTGGTCGAGGATCATCGTTACCCGGAATCAGGATAACGCCTGACGTGGCGCCATCCAGAAAAGGAACGATATCGGTCGAACGTCGAGCTTCTACAGGATAGGTGAGCAGGCGGCAGTTGTCCCAATCCGTTACCTGAGAAGCTCCCTGCCATATCTGCGAAGCGAGATTGGTAGGTTCGGGAGAGTTAGGATCATAAATATCACAGGCGGGCGAGAAGGCGACGCCGATAGTGCGGACGGTGAATGGGGTGGATACACGATTGACCGCCGGCGAATAGCCCAGAGTTCCGACTCCCTGAGCGCCTTGATGAACACCGTATGAGGTAGTAAAAGAGTGTACGTTGTGGGCAAGACCAAGGCCGACAATAGCGCCGGGACGGGGACCGCTACGGCCTTTGCGATAATTCAAATCGGAAACGGCGGATCGAATCCGCTCTGCGGTATCACGAGAGCAGACTGTCTCATGACCATTGATAAATAATGAAACTGTGGTGGGCGATACGCCTGCGCGGGCCGCCACATCCTTGAGTGTTGCGCGATGGGACACTCCTTGTTCCTCGTCTTTCCCTGGGTAATTTGGCGAATGCCGTGTCGATTGGGCTTCGCCCGCATTGGGTTACCGTATCGGAGGCGCACTACTGGAAAGACAGAACCTTCCGCAGCGTTGATTTCCCGACGGTTGAGTTATCTCCCTCCCTCACAGACTGCTATAGTCACGGAGGAGAGCGTCCTTTAGGAAAGCGCCGTTATCGCTTTCCTAAAGAATCCCGGTCAGGTTGTCGTCACAATCGCGGAAGGCTGAACGCTTTCTGTCAGATCGTAAAATTACGGTTCGGACAGACGGCGACGCGGGGTTGACGATTTTTTGTTGGTCTTGTCTGCATCCGCCGAAGACTTACTGCGGCGTGACCAACTCAATTCCATTTTTTTGTCCACTACAAGAGGCGATAAAAGATTGCCACTACCGCTGTTAGACAAAGACCCTGCGTTGCCCGAGAGAAAAATTCCTCGATCCGGCGCGAACGTATTTGCGTTCCGCTGGGAAGAATTTCTGTTAGCGCTCTTAAGCGTAGCGGGGGGCTGTATTAATCGGGGCGTAAAAGTCTTCGAGCGTGAAGAGGGATTCCCCAGAGTAGAGAAGCCGAGTCGCCCGGACGTTGTCGCCCCAAATGTATTTGTCTTTGACCATTCGTTCGTCTGCGCCATCGCCTGTCCTGAAAATAATCCAAGGACAAGAAGAATAGCGGAGGCGAGGCGAAGGGGAGTTCTCTGTATGGACATGATACCTTCAATTTTCATGGAAGAAATAACTCCGCATTTTGTTCCATCATACAGAAAAATTTATCGCTTTTTGCAATAATATTTCTACCAGTAACGTAGATGACCATTAAAATGGGCAGTGATTTAATTCGCAGAACGCATCTTCAGTAAATCTGGTCCGACCGTTTTCCACATTGTTGCGGCAAAATCCTGAAGCTTTTTATGCTCTTCGTCGCTGATGCCGCCGTCTTTATTAATGGATGCCGGGTTGACAAGTCGGGAGCAACGGAAGAAGAACGTGGGGCGATTGGAAGAACCCAGAAAGGCGTTCCAGACCATTTCGCCACGAATCTGCGTCACACTGTTAAGAATCGCCCCATCGACAGTGTAAAGGTAGATAACATCGTGGGCGATATTTTCTTGTGGCTGGCGTATGACGCAGGTATGTACATTGATGCTCGTTCCCGGCAAAACTTCATTGCGATCGTTATCGATTTGCCATCCCGCCCCGCGGAAGCACGATCGTGGGTCATGGATAACGGTCCGATCTTTGCCACCGATGAGCGTGAAAAGCATCGGATCAGATGCAACCATTTTTCCGGTTTCCCGGTAGGTACGGGAAATAATACTGGCCGCCGAAAGTTGAGTTCGGGTATCTTTATCCACCGGCAAGTCGCTGATCGCTTCGTAGGCTACGCCCGCATTTTCAACGCTTCGGGGAACCCGCTCGCCGGGGTAGGAAAATTCAACGCGTTTTTCTTCCGGCCAGGTCAGAGCGACTCCCAGCGCTCCGAGTAGCAGAATATTAACAGCAATCAGTGATGTACGTATGTTTTGAGTCATGGTCGAATGCTTTCTGAGCGATATTTCTTTCAGGAGCTAAAAAATCGGCTGCCCTGCAAAAGTACGACATCCCATCCACTTCGCAACGCTGAACAGGACAAACATACACAAGACAAGCGAGAGAAGACCGCTGTAATCATGGAAGGTGGAAGCGGCGGTGCTACCCAGGCACTCACCAACAACGCCAATCATCGCGATACGGATTGCGTTGATAGCCACCGATAATGGCAGACTGAAAAGAAATAGGCCGATGCGGCGTAATGCGGGGCCATCCGTCAGATAGGCGAACGCAGCAGAGAAGGTAAGCAGACGCAATAAAAGGTTGAATCCCGAGCAGGCGGTCGCTACGTTCATCACGTAGTTGTCCATGCTGATAATATTGCCCTGACGCAGGGAATGAATTCCGATCGTATTGAGAATCTTCGTTGCGCCGGCGGTGGAAGCTCCCTGGATTCCCAGCGTCAGGTCATTGAGCAAAGTTCCGGGTAGCGGAAGCATCAGCGTCAGAAACAGGAAAGGGAAAGCGGCGACTCGTACAAATTTCCATCCGACAACAAACGCTACTCCCGTAATCAGGGCGAAAATAAACAGGGGCGAGGATAGCGAAAGCAATGCGCGGTGGTTCGCCACGACCAGCATCGCTACTGCGGGAAGGAACAACAATAAAGCGCTGTAGCTACGCTCTTTGGGCACAGCGGCGAGCTTGTCCCGTAAATGCCAGAACATAACCCCTGCCAGAACCGGGACGAAAAAGGCATGACCGTAAAACGATTCTGGCTTCGTCCATTCCCAGTACCACCATTCCAGCAGGCGAAAACTGATAGCGATAAACAACGCGATAGCGATAACGGCAAATGCTATTAAAGGTATATCTAGTACCAGTGGCTTCGCGTCGGCATTTCCCTGAGCGTCGGTATTAGCGGTTGTAAGAGTGGACATATTCGTTTGGTCTCCGTCAGGTCATTTTTCTTCGTTAAGACATTTCCGGTAGATATTAAGGTAATTCGATTTTATGATTTCGGACGTAAATAATTGACAATAGTGGATACGCAAAAGATGAATCTGCACAATCAATAATCTTATTATTCGCAATGATATATACGATTAATGATTTTAAGTTCCGTAACCCGTTGTGTTATTTGTACCAGTAAAAGCGATTAATTTGTTATTCTGTATGGAAAGCCTCCTTGCACCGGCGATAATCGGTAATATTACGGATAATCGCCGGCGCTACAGGGCTTAATATACAGCTTGCGACGCTTTTATTTTACTTCCGTACCCTTTGTGGCGTCAATATTCTTCATGTACTGGTTGACATCCTCAAAGTAAGCGGCATACTTGGGAACTTCGAAGACGACATTCGCTTCCCGATAGAGTTGCGCGAGTATATCTTCCGCCTTCTTGTTTTCCTTATTGGCTCGATCCAGTTTCGCCAGACGGAGGACACTATTTTTTATGGTCTCATAAGGCGGCACTCCTGCATCGCTACGGGTGTCCACCCGAACCACGAAGAAATATTTCGCCATAATGACCGATCCATCGTCCCGTTTTTTGGGCAATTGAACCGTAATGATCTTTGATTGCCCTACTGGTGTTTGATTGACTTCTGCAGTCAGTCGTCCACGATCCGCCGGCGGCATGACATTCCAGTTTGGAGCGAATCCATTGATACCGACGACACGTATGCGCGCCGACTGACTAATGACATTCAGATCAACTTTATTCGCCATCATTTCTTTCGCGGCGCTTGCATCCGTCTCATTTTCTGCGACAGCCATGGTGGTTTTCGTCTGTAACGGCAAGACCCATGCCTGTTTGTTTTGCTGGAAGAACGCTAACGCCTCGTCGTCGGTCACCTTGATATCTTTTATCCGGATATTTTCCAACTCCAGAGTCGTCCGAACTTCATCCTTGAGAAGCTGAGCGCGGAGAGGATCACGTTGCGCCGCCTCAACGACGGCTGGACTGCGACGATGGACTTCTGCGATCCTTGCATCGACATCACTATCACTGACCGTTACATTATTTTTCACAGCGGCGTTATGAATAATTTTCGCATAAGCCATTTTTGTGAGCGTCTGCCGACCGTAGAGAGCGTCCATCATGTCCTGATAGTCTTTTTTGGTAATCACCGTGTCGTTCATCGTCATGAGCGGACGGGTCGTGGAGTATCGCATGTAGAGCAGGACATTCGCGATGAGTGAGGAGACAGCAATAAGGGCCAGTAATATTGGCAGAATTCGTTTCATTTAATAACCTCCGGGGTTGATTTTCCGGTACGTTGCGCCGCTTCTAGGGCGATATGTGGATCAGGATAACGTGTTTTATCAGGTCTTTGGGGAACGCTATCCCGTATGCCATTGACAATATTGTCGACCCAGAGGGTCAACGTCGCATTTTCTTCGATCCAGCGACGGGCGTTACGGCCCAATCTTTCTCGTAGAACGGCGTCATTACGGAGACGCACTATCGCTTCCTTCCAGGCAGGGACATCACCCGGTGGCGTGGTAAGTCCGTTTTCGCCGTGAACGACGACATCGCGCTGACCCGTGGTTTCGGTGACAATCACCGCTTTACCCATAGCCATCGCTTCTAATAGGGTGGTGACTCCCGCCTGAAAATCGTTTTCATAGAGCGGAACTACCACAAAGGCGGACGATGCATACAGATCGCGCAACTCTCCGTACTCATAGCGACGCGCTTTGACATTTGGCGGAAGTTCCCGCTTCGCCGTCTCATTGGCATGTTTCGACCAGGGCGAAGCTGCCGCCAGTAATGTCAACAGGTCAGACATATCTTTAACTGCCGCAATCAAGGTAGGGTAGTCGCGCCATTCCAGTCCCGCAGCGCTGATTTGATTCTCATTGACCTTGACATCAGGCAGGGGACGGTAAAAGTCGGAATCGGCATGAAAAGGAATCAGTCGTAATTTTTTCGCCGGGATTCCCAAGCGCTCCACTCCAAACGCTTTTTGTGATGCGGCATAGACAAACAGCGTGTCTATTTCCCGATGCAACCCCAGCCCTTTAAAAAACAGTCGTTTCTTCCCGGTAGAAAGCTTGTGCGCGATCGTCACATGGCCGGGACGACGACCCGGCGCTGAAACGCCCGCTCCTCTCAAAAGTAGCGCCAATGGAATGCTGACATTCTCACCATTGGTGAAAATGGCGTCGAATTCATTCCTACGCAAGAATCCCATCATCGCCAGCGCAAAATCTCTGCCTGCATATTTTGCCATGCGTTGAACTCGTGGGTCACTGCTCGCTTCAACTGCAGCATAGTCCAGTATCTCGACTCGACAAGGTTGCGTTTCTTGTCGGAGTCTTTGAGCAAGGGCGTAATAGTCCATTGTCGGATGCCGGTCGGCTGCGACAAGGGAGTCCACATCCTTTTTCAAGATGCTGGGAATGAGTAGAAGCGTATTCATAAAAGGCTGACACTACAACAAAACATGAGAGTAAATTTTCGGATGTGTTTAAATGGATTCAATCCAAACACGCTTTTACCTGTTACCGATTGCCTATACGGTCTTGGTCGCCTTGACTGTTTCCGTCAGTCGACGATAATTTGTCGCCGCATTGAATCGGATAAGACCGGTTTCACGCGCATTCTCCGCTAACTGATGGCGAAGGGTATGATCCTCTGTCAGACGGCGCAAGGCGTCGTTCAGGGCTCCCACATCATCCATGGGAATGATCCACCCATTTTCGCCATGCGTCACCGCTTCGGGCAGGGCGCCGATATTGGTGGTGATAACGGGTAGTCCTGCCGCAAGAGCCTCCATGACCGCCAGAGGAAGACAGTCCGCTCTGGTGGGAAAGAGAAATAGATCCGCTTCGGCGTACAGTTTTCGTAAGCCGTCGGAATTCGGCGTCAAGCCGCGATGCACGGCGATATTTTCCGGCAGAGCGTTAGAGTCGATATCTTCCGTCTTGGTGACAATATCGGTATGAATGTTAGCGCCTGCAGGCATCGCCTTGAGAGCTTCTAACAGGGTATCGCCACCTTTTCGGAGAAAATCCCCCCCCACAAACAGCGCCTTGACCGGGCGAGTCACGCCGGGAATGCCTTCACGAACGGATCGTTCCCTGGAAAAATCCCACCTTTCCGCATCGATTCCGGGGGGAATGACAGTGATTTTATCCGCCGCGATTCCAAATTCGTCGATCAACCCCTCTTTAGCCCATTCTGACCACGTGACAATCGCCTGGGCTGCAGACAGCGCCCGCTGGTTCAAACGTCTTTTCAACTGTTCAATAGTGACATTACCATTGGTTGTGTGTCCGTAATGCTTCCCGAGTGCGTCGAACTGCAGGGGCGTCGCATCCAGTGAAATGACGGAAGGCGTCTTTCGCATCAGACTGGCGGAGAAGAGCGAAGTAACCATGGTGTGGAAAAACAATGTATCGAACGCTTTATTTCTCACTCCCTGTCGTAACCCCAGATAAGCGCCCAGCGAGGCGCGTAGCGTCCAGTTAGAGCGGATTCCGGGCAGACGCGTTGCGGCAGGGAGAATGCTTTCGGTATCGAAGTAAGGCAGATCAACGTAGCTGGGAATTACCGAGGCGTCGTTTTTGAGCGTTCGCTTCAGGTTGTCGCTGTGTGTAATGTGTCCCAGAGCGTATTCAAGAGCGAAGCCGATGCGCGTCGGGTGAGTGGACGATGCCCTTTCAGGTCGCGGCAAGAGCGTCCTCACTCTCCGGCCGGGTGGATGCGATCCAGGCTTCAGCCCGAACCGGGAGGGCGGCTAACTCAAGCCGAATCGCACGCAAAAGATTGAAAGTCGCATAGCGCCAGTTGCCGTCCGCCGCTGCGGATAGCGCCCATCCCCGGCAAGCGTCCGCTTCGCCGCCATACATCGCGTAGGCGAATGACGCACGCGCCAGCAGACGTTGCTCCGGGGAGGCGTTGTTGGAGTGCATCCAGCGTCGGAATAAAAGCGCACGGGCGTCACGGATCTTCTGTTTTGAACCGATATCGTTTTCTCCTAATTTGCGCCAGTCCAGCGTGGAGGCGCCGATGCGATCAATCGTCCCTAGCGCTGTCAGGCGAAGATAGAGTTCCCAGTCATCGCAAGGAGCAAGGGAACTGTCAAATCCGCCGACCCGAAAAAAGGCGTCGCGCCGTATCAAACATTGTCCCGGTGCAGAGATAGGGCAAGCTGCTATCACATGAGCGAATTGCAACTTTTCCGTCTGGCTGAGCGTGACACCGCCCGGAATGGCTTGCAGACGAACCGGGGGAATGGCGATCGGGACATCATCATCCTGCCATATCGCCCCGCCAAAAGCTGCGGAAGCTTTCGGACTCGCCTCAAGATAGTTGTAGAGACGTTGCAGAGCATCTGGTTTAAGACAATCTTCCTGATCCAGAAACAGAAAATACTGCGATCCTGTGTTCGTCGTCCGCGCTCCGCGATTTCTGGCGTGCGGTGCGCCGCGATGGGGTTGGAAGAATACGCGTAAACGGGAATCTTCGAGAGCGGAATTTTCAGCAAGGCGTCGAGAACCATCCTTGCTTCCGTCGTCGATAATGATATGCTCCCACGAGGTAAAGGTCTGTGACCTGACGCTATCTATACATTGGCGTAGAGAGTTCTCGCCATTGTAAGCGCTTGTGATAATGCTAATGCAGGGGATGTCGCTCCCAATGGAAGATCGCATTTTTTCAGGAATCATAGCATGACCTTTCTATTGGAAGGGTTCATGCAAGGCGGAGGCGCATAATGGGCAAAATTATACGCCTCGCTCGTACGACGCTACCCTCATAACCCGGTAGCATAAATCTTACAACCCCTTCAGACAAACCTTAGCATCGCGGAAGCAGTATTTTCCGCCCGAGTGCGCTGGCGAGCGACTGGCAGACGCGGCGGGAAAGGCGCTGGCGGAGCCACCATCGCTGCAGAAGGCGTGGGCGGATCAGAATCCTGCATGGGCGTCGGATCATCATCCGAATCATCGTTTGGTCGTTGTTGACGCAAGGTCTGCGAGAGAGCGCGGAAAAGGAAGGGGAGATCCCGACCCAGATAACGACCTGTCAGCCGGCGCGGATCCTGCAGCATACGGCAAATCCATTCCATACCGACCTTTTGAACCCAAGACGGCGCCCGTTTGACCATGCCCGCCGCCATCTCAAAGGAGCCACCGACTCCGATACACACCGGAGCTCCGAGCGCATCTTTGTATCGCGCGATCCATTTTTCCTGCTTGGGAGCGCCAAGTCCGACCATCAGTACATCTGGGCTGGCGGCGCGGATAATTTGCTGAATTCGCTCCTGCTCTTCATCCGTGTGAAAAGTGGAGTGCGGAGGGCAGTAAATTCCGCAGATGACGGCGCCGGGATGGCGTTCTTTCAAAACGGCGGAAGCGCATTCCGCCGCGCCTTCCATACCGCCCAGAAGAAAAATACGCAGACCTGTGTGGGCGGAAGCGCGTCCCAGTTCCCAGAAGAGGTCGCTTCCCGCAACTCGTTCTTTCAATGGCGCGAGCGCGGCGCCACGCCGCGCCGCCAATCTCGATAACCAGACAATCGGCATGCCATCAGCAAGCACGAGCGCGGCATTGTCATAAATCGCACGGAATTCATCATCCTTTTGTAGCATCGCTAGATGATCGAGGTTTCCGGTGCAGACATGTTGGGGGGTATCGGCCTTCTGGACGATCTCAACAATTCGGCTGACGGTTTCTTCCATCGTCAGATTGTCGAAACGAACGCCAGCGATCCGAACCGCTCCAGCAAATTCATTTTGTGTGTAGCGGACATTTTTGTCTGAGGGCGAGACTATTCTGTCCATTTTTTTAGTTTTTGAGAGACTGGACTTCATAATTACTGTCTATCTTCCCGTTTGTTATCATGCAGAACCGGCCACGTCGCCCTTCTTAAATTTTGATCCCCAGTGATTTACTTTTTTTATATGGATATTGTTGCACATGAATAACGAGCGATACTTGAGAGATTTTCGGCGCGAGATTTTCTGTCGTAATGCCGTTTGAATACTTAACGGTTTCCGAGCATATACTGACCTGACTATAGTTCTATACGTTTGGTTATACCCATATAAGCCTTGTTTCACACCTGAATCAATGTAACTTTTTTAAAAGGCTCGTTCTTTTACAAAATATACATGTCGAATCCGGTTATATGATGGAAATATATATTGAGAGCGCCTGCTATGCCAATGCGTTTTTCGGTAAATACACGTCACCTTATTTCATATTTCTTCCTTTATATTATTGGGATGTTTGTTTTGATGCTTGTTTGGTAATGTAAATTGTCTTGTGAACTATTTCACAGGGAAAAAAATGATAAACTTTATAATGTTGGTGACAGCGTCAGAGAAAACTACGTAGAGGGCATTGAGAAAGCGGAACGAACATCCGTATTAGATATGTCCAATCGTCTATTGGCTATGAGTTAAGGCTTTTCTCGCCAGCGCTTCAGTTCACTTTAATTCCATCTGATTTTGTGCGCTATAATAATTTTGCGTCCGTGCAGAGCTCGCCCGGTTACTGTCACGGCGTACGGAGACGGTTTCAATTTTTCGTTGGTCGGGTATCCTGTAGGGAAAGGAAAATAATGATGACGAGATTGCACGCCTGGATGCGTCTGCAAAATGCGTCCCGGTGTCCGAGAATGGGGCAGGGTATATCTGCCTTGTGCCTTCTGGTTGCGCCTCTTCTGGTAGCGTCCGGCGTACAAGCTCAAGGGGCTGTACAAGTCCCGGTGAATACGAACTCTACAGGTGGACTGCCGCCACTGGTAGGAGGGGCGTCCGCTCCGCCCGCCGGAACCAGAGCCGACTCTCCTGACGCCTCCGCGCCGGCGAATAAGCAAACGACCGTTAAACCCACTCCAGCCTTTGAAGCGGTTCCCGTCGATTACAAATTATCTGTTGGCGATACCATTCAAATTTTCGTGGTTGGTCATCCCGAACTTTCGAGCGAAGCGACCATTTTGCCCGATGGCAATATCGTTTTGCCGGTCATTCGCCAGATGAATGTTCAGGGAATGACGATCCAGCAGGTCAGCGATCGCGTGTCTCGTGGGCTACGATCGGAACTATCTAATCCACGTGTTCTAACTCGTGTTGTGCGCCGTGCGCCGCGTGAGGCGGCCACGATGGGAAATGGCGTTCGCATTCCTGGCAAACGTTTACTCGGCGATGATTACCGTATCCTTCAGTTGATCAGTGAGTCCGGTGGTCTGGCGGGCGATCGACCGGAGTTCATTAATGCGGTTCTGTTCCGCCGGGGATCCGCCATTCCGATCAATGTGGCGAGATTGCTGGAGGGCGATTCCTCGCAAAATCGCCTGCTGGAAGATTTGGATGTGCTATATATTCGGCTGGTCGAACAGCAGAAGATGACCATCAGCGTGCTGGGCGAAGTCAACGATCCAGGCGACAAGGTTTATCCTGAGGATGGTTCCTTACAAACCGCCATCAATATTGCGAAACAAACGAAGAAATCCGCATGGTTGAGCCATTCCAAGATTGTACGTAGCAACGGCGAAACGATTCCTGTTGATTTGCGCGGTCTGGTAACGACAGGCGAGATCAAGCCGGATGTCAAACTTCAACCTGGCGATACGGTAATCATTCCGGAAAACAAGCTGCGTTACACCGTTCTGGGCGCGGTCGCTCGTTCCGGCGAATTCATGTACCCGGAAGATGAAAAAGTGACCGTGCTGACCGCGATTAGCGCTGCCGGAAACCTTGCGCCGGAAGCGGATTTGAAGAAGGCGGGCATCTTTCGTAAGGGCGCTGATGGCAAATCCGTAATCATTCCCCTGGACCTAGAGAAACTTGGTAATCCAACCATAAAGACGACAAAGACTACCAAAAGCAAGTCCAGCAGCAAAACCAGTTCCAAGTCAACCGCCAAGACGGGTGAGGATAAGTCCGGCGCAAATAACGGTAAGACCACGGGAGTATCGACCGCCAAGCAGGTAGCGACCATCGATACCGAGTTGTTGCCTGAAGATCAAATAGTTATTCCTCGCAAGGGTCAACGTAGCGGATTCAGCGCTCAGGAAATTCTATATTACATTTCCGCGTTCGGTGTTTTGCGTGGCGTTACCCGTTAGAAATTATCAAGACCGAACCGTCTCTATCTCTGGAACGATATTGCCGTTTCTGGCGAAGGACGCCCCGGTTCGTTTTTAGTGTAGCGCCCCCGTGGCGGGGCGATAGGAGCGATTGCTGCAATGTACAGGCGCAATAATTTAGCCTACCGGGTCGTTGACTCGTTCTTCCGTCATAAATGGATTTTTCTGATTTCGACTCTTGCGACCACCCTGCTCGTATTAGGCGTCCTGTTGTTCCGTTCACAGGGCTACTCGGCGGTGGCATATGTAGGAGTCGATACCGATAAAGACTTTGTCGGCCCGTTAGGAGAACGGGTAGACCCCTGGGTCAACCCTGCCAACGACCACGCGCAAAGCTTTATGAACCGGTTACAGGATAATGGCCCCGAAGGTTTCCTTTCCATGGTCGTTACCAGAGCATCGCTGAGAACGCCAATAGATGTCAGCGGGGCGACCGAGGATAAACGCCTGACTTATCTCCTGAAAAATGTTTCGGCTAACGGGGTGAGTAAAGACGTCATGGCTATACGTCTAAACTGGCCGGACAAGGCGGAATGCGAACGAATCCTGAATTCATTCTTTGTGCAATACAAAAAATACACAAGCGACAAAAAGACTGCCGGTTCTACCAGATCCGTGAGCTTTCTGGATCTTCAACTCAAGGGTTATCGAGATCAAATGTCCAACGCGGATGTCGCTCTTGAAAACTTCCGCCGCAAAAACTTTGGAAGATTGCCGTCTTCCGGACAAACCATCCTCGAACGCCTATCGGCTTTGAAATCGGAACAGGACTATCTTAACATTACCATCGGCGATTATGAAAAACGCATCGCCTTTCTGGAAAATCGACGACAACAACTGGCGAGTAATCCCAATATCGTTGCGGAAAGCGTCATCAGTCGTTCTCCCAATATTGACAAACTGGATGTTTTACGCCAGGAACGCGACCGGTTGATCGCCAGTGGATATATCATTACCAGCGAGGCGGTGCAGGATGTCAACCGACAGATTCTGGAAATGCAGAAAGTGATCAGCCGCGAGGCCGCCGCTAACCCGGAAGGTATCGCGCCGGGCAAACGCCTGGATACCCAGACCGTTCGAGCGAACCCTGCTCTCTTTAGTGTGGAAGATTCCATTTCCGAAGCGAAAATTTTGGCGGAGACGCAACGGGAACGGCGCAAATTGTTAGCGGCCGAAATCGCCAAGTACGAAAAAGCGGCAGGTGAATTGCCCAAAGCTGAACGTGAACTGACGGAAAAGACGCGCGATGCCGATGTCTACCAGAAAATGATGCAAGAAATGCAGATGCAAAAGGAGAAGCTGTCATTAAAATCCAAACTCGATCAAATAACGTCTGATAGCTCCATCGAGCTAGTGGGGCGAATTACCGCTGAGCCTACCTTGTCCACATTGAAATTACTTGCCATGATTGGTGGCAGTATTTTGCTCGGTCTTGCTACAGGCGGTCTCATTGTTATGGCACGCGAATGGATGGATCCGGCGATTCGCTACGAACCCGATGTGGAACGGTCTCTGGGTGTCCCGGTTCTTGCGGGTTTGCTTGATAGCCGTGAAGTCCTGGCGCTACCGGAAAATGATGGCAAACGTCTCTCTCGTCCGGTGCTTCCGATGCCACCCGCCGCTTAGAATATCAAGGAGTTACAGGAATCTTACGTTATGTCAGAAAATGCCAATGGTCAACGTGGCGGGGCGGATCCGTCCCTGTATGGTACGGATTCTTCCCATCCGCCGGAATCGTTTGCAGGGAACGAAGACTACGATAACGCCACGGACGGGGGAGCGGAATCGGAAACCAGCCTGACGGCTCTGCCGCAGGAAAATCTCAAGCGGGTGCAGATCTCGATTGAGCAGAGCGATTATCAGTTTGCGAACCTTCTCGCTTCACTGGAATGGCAGATCCTGGAAAAATTCGATATTCCGTTGAGCGGGTCTATTCTCTCGGATGCGTTCGCCGGGGATGGTCATGAAGGTGAGGACGCGCCCG
>Ga0114963_10001014_pt1 | contig 19403 bp, 17 predicted proteins | sample C_131016_EF_Meta_FD_87019 | JGI IMG/M metagenome (GOLD analysis project Ga0114963, IMG submission 87019) | Freshwater microbial communities from Lake Croche, Canada to study carbon cycling - C_131016_EF_MetaG | ecosystem: Environmental > Aquatic > Freshwater > Lake | place: Lake Croche, Canada...
GCAGGCGATTGCAGCGAGGAGGCAGGAGGGGTTTGAGCATTCACGGGATCAACCATTTGCGAGGCTACACCGGCAAGAGCCGCGCCAGCGAGCATGTTTCGACGGGAAAGCGAGAGGTGGGAATCGGACATGATGGTCTCCATCAGGACAAAGGGCTGAGTGCCAAACGAATATAATTTTGACCTGTTTACGGATCTTCACCCCAATTAGATCATTGGGCAACTCCCTGCTTGACTCTTTTTACGGATGTGCGACTGTTCGTCCATCCGAGGGGTGCCCCATCAAGGGGCTGAGATGCACTGGTGGTAACACGCGTGCAAACCCTTTGAACCTGATCCGGTTTGTACCGGCGGAGGGACGGGATTTGCTCGGCATCATGATTTGCCCCATAGCATGAACGACTCTTCCGCTTTCATTGCATAAGCGAGGAGAATTCTTGTGGACCAGCCCAACACCATTGATCCGTTGCATGTCACCACCGGCCCGTTGCCGGCCTCATCCAAAGTCCATGTCGAGGGGCTCATCTATCCCGGTCTGCGGGTTGCGATGCGTGAGATCAGCCTGTCGGAAGGATCGGGCGACCCCCCTTTGCGGGTCTACGATCCGTCCGGTCCCTATACCGATGCCACGGCCTCCATCAATATCCGACATGGTCTGCCTGAAGTGCGCCGCAGCTGGATCGAGGGGCGCGGCGATGTCGAGACCTATCAGGGCCGGGATGTGCGCCCCGAGGATAACGGGCTGAAACCGCATGAAACGGGCAAGCTCGATGCGCTGTTCGAGCGTGGCACCCGCCAGCCCTTGCGTGCCAGACACGGTGCCGTGCCGACCCAGCTCGCCTATGCGCGGGCCGGCATCATCACACCCGAAATGGAATATGTGGCCATCCGCGAAAATATGGGCCGCGCCGAGGCGAAAGAGGCCCTGCAGCGGGACGGAGAGAGCTTCGGAGCCGAATTGCCTGATCAGGTCACCCCCAAATTCGTGCGCGACGAGATTGCCAAGGGTCGCGCCATCATTCCAGCCAATATCAACCATACCGAATTGGAGCCGATGATTATCGGGCGCAATTTTCTGGTCAAAATCAACGCCAATATCGGCAATTCGGCGGTCACCTCGTCAATCGGCGAGGAGGTCGAAAAGCTGGTCTGGGCCACCCGCTGGGGGGCCGACACGGTGATGGACCTGTCGACCGGCAAGAACATCCACACCACCCGCGAATGGATTTTGCGTAATTCTCCTGTGCCGATCGGCACAGTGCCGATCTATCAGGCGCTGGAAAAGGTCGGTGGCGTGCCCGAAAAGCTGACTTGGGAGATTTTCCGCGACACATTGATCGAGCAAGCCGAACAGGGTGTGGATTATTTCACCATCCATGCCGGTGTTCGGCTCGCCTATATTCCTCTCACGGCCCAGCGCGTCACCGGCATTGTGTCGCGCGGTGGTTCGATCATGGCCAAATGGTGCTTGGCCCATCATCAGGAAAATTTTCTATATACCCATTTCAAAGAGATCTGCGAGATCATGCAGGCCTTTGATGTTTCTTTCTCGCTTGGCGACGGTCTTCGCCCCGGCTCGATTGCCGATGCCAATGATGCCGCCCAGTTTGCCGAGCTGGAAACCCTTGGCGAATTGACCAAAGTGGCTTGGGATTACGACGTTCAGGTGATGATCGAAGGGCCCGGCCATGTGCCGATGCACAAGATCAAGGTCAATATGGACAAGCAGTTGAAGACCTGCGGCGAAGCGCCTTTCTACACGCTTGGACCTTTAACCACCGATATTGCCCCCGGTTATGACCACATCACCTCGGGGATCGGGGCAGCGATGATCGGCTGGTTCGGGTGTGCCATGCTGTGTTACGTCACCCCGAAGGAGCATTTGGGCCTGCCCAATCGTGACGATGTCAAAACCGGCGTGATCACCTACAAGATCGCCGCCCATGCGGCGGATCTGGCCAAAGGACATCCGGCGGCCCAACGCCGCGACGATGCGCTGTCGCGGGCGCGCTTCGAGTTCCGCTGGCATGACCAGTTCAATCTGGGGCTTGATCCCGATACCGCCCGTCTCTATCACGACGAGACATTACCGGCGGAAGGAGCCAAAGTGGCGCATTTCTGCTCGATGTGCGGACCCAAATTCTGCTCGATGAAGATCTCGCAGGATGTCCGCGAGGCGGCCGCCGGTATGGAGGCCATGGCCAAAACCTTCCGCGAGACGGGGGGCGAGATTTACCGTCCTGTCGGAGTCGGGACCTCCAACCGCGCATTGGATGCTGCTGAATAATGGGAAAGACCGGAATGATTTCGAGACGTCATCTGTTGGGTGCTGCGGCGGTGGCCGGGTCTGTGGCGGCTCCCGCCGTGCAGGCTCAAAGCCTCATCCGCTGGCGCATGGCCACATCCTGGCCCAAAAATCTGGTGGGACCGGCCGATTCGGCCCGTCGCCTTGCCCAGCGGATCGAGGGGATGAGCCAGGGCCGCATCAGGATCGATGTGTTCTCCGCCGGCGAGATTGTTCCGGCTTTCGCAGTGTTCGATGCGGTTGCAAACGGCACGGTCGATATGGGGCACACGGCTTCGTTTTTCGTGGGCGGCAAAATTCCGGCGGCGGTGTTTTTCACCACGGTGCCGTTCGGCATGGGACCGGTCGGATCGCAAGCCTGGCTGGAGGCGGGTGGCGGAAAACAGCTGTGGGATCGGCTTTATGCCGACCATGGCGTCAAACCTTTTCTGGGTGGCAATACCGGCCCTTCCTTGGGAGGGTGGTTTCGCAAACCCTTGCAAGGCATTGAAGATGTGAAAGGATTGCGGTTGCGGGTCACGGGGCTTGGCGGCGAGGTCTATCGCCGGTTGGGGGCCGTGCCGCAGGCAATCCCGCCTGGTGATGTCTATCCGGCTTTGGAGCGTGGCACGATTGATGCGGTGGAATTGCTCGGGCCGATGAATGATGCCGATCTCGGCCTGTCACGCATTGCCCCGCATGTGTTGATGCCGGGCTTCAACAAGCCCAACGGAGCCTCCGAATTGCTGATCTCGCAGGCCGCTTGGCAGGCGCTGCCTGCTGATCTGCAGTCCGTGGTTGAAAATGCCTGTCTGGCTGAACATGGCGCGGCCCTGGCACAAGCGCAGATTTTGCAGGCCCAGGCTTTGGCCGAGATCGCCCGCAATGGTGCCCAATTCATGCCCGTGCCCAAAGATCTGCTGGAACAGGCCCGCAAGATTGCCCGTGACGTTTTGGCCGAGACGGCGGCCAAAAGTCCTTTGGCGGCCTCCATTTATGACAGTTACACTGCCGCGCAAGCCATCATGCAGCCATGGGACCGGCTGACCTATCTGCCGCAGGACAAGGCCTAGCCGCGGGTTTTCAGGGCCAGATCGACCGCCTGACGCAGTTGGCGTGCCGCTGATTGCGGATCATCGGCTTTCAGCACGGCTCCGATCAGCGCAATCCCGTCAGCGCCATGGGCGATGACGTCGGCGAGATTTGTTGCATCAATGCCGGCAATGGCCCCGACCACCAGATCGGGTTTCAGGCTTTTGATCAGGCGTCTGAGTTCAAAAAGGCCGTTCAGGCCGATCGGCGCATCGGGATTGTCTTTGTGGACGGTGCCGAACACCCCGCCAAGGGTGGCATAATCGACGGGCTCCTCCTGCAATGCTCTGGCATGGCCCTGATGTTTGATGGTGCGGCCGAGAATGGCTTCAGGGCCAAGGATCGCGCGGGCATCATGCGGGGACAGGTCGCTCTGGCCCAGATGCACACCCTGCGCGCCGCTGACCTTGGCAACATCGACCCGGTCATTGATCAGCAGCGGGGGGTGTTTGTCCCCCATCGCCTCGCTCAACGCGGCCAGAATCAAGCGGGCGGTGTCGGCCATCAAGCCGCCATCGGCCTGTTTGTCGCGGTATTGCAGCAAGGTCGCGCCACCGACAGCACTTTGCACCGCCAATCCGGGCAGGCGGTTGCGTTCGACCGCGCCAGGGTCAAGCAGGACATAGAGACGGTGGTCAACAGGGTTCATGGCTGGTCCTCGATCCGCATGGACAGATCATAAGCGAGCCGCTCCGGTGACAGATTGGCCAGTTCGTCAAGCAGGCGCACGGCAAAACTGCCAGGACCCTCGGCCTCGCGCTCCGCAATATCCTGGGCTATGCCATAGGCGGCAAAGCCTGTTGCAGCTGCGAGGACAGGATTGTCGGTGACAGCCGCCAGCGCGGCCATGATGGCCGACAATGCGCAACCGCCTCCGGTGATCATGCTGCCATAGGCATGGCCATGGGCGAGCAGGATCCGGCCTTGGGCGGTCTCGACACGGTCTTCGACCCCCGATACCGCCAGCACGGTGTGATGGGCCCCGAGTGCATCCGCCTCGGCCTGGTTGGCACGGATGATGGCAGGGGAGAGAGCCAATAAATCACGGGCATAGGCGAGCCGGTGCGGAGCGCGGTCGATCATCACCGGATCAAGCACCCAAGCCTTGCCAGCCTCAGCCATCAACGGAATGGCCGTAGCGATGGCGTGGCGGCGTTCGGCGTCCAGTGTCCCGAGATTGACCACCAAGGCATCGGACGAGCGACTGAAATCAGCAATTTCATGGGCATCAGTGCTCATTGACGGCACGGCACCGACGGCCAGAAGGGTGTTGGCCGTCAGATTTTGCACCACAGAATTGGTGATGCAATGGACCCGCGGTGCCTCATTTTTCAGTCTGGCCCACAGATCGGCAAGGGTTTGGGCCGTGATGGTCCTGGTCATGTTGTTGTGAACCATCAGGTCCGTTTCCTGTCGTCAGGCGGTGCCGAACACCCGCTTGAAGATGGTATCGACATGCTTCAAGTGGTAGCCCAGATCGAATTTTTCCTCGATTTCGGCGTGGGTCAATGCGGCCGTCACTTCCGGATCGGCTTTGAGCAAAGTAAGGAAATCGCCTTCGCCGCGCCACACCGGCATGGCATTGCGCTGGACCAGACGGTAGGAATCCTCGCGGCTGACGCCTTTTTGGGTCAAGGCCAGCATCACCCGCTGCGAGTGGACCAGACCGCCGAGGCGGTCGAGGTTTTTCTGCATGTTCTCGGGATAGACCACCAGCTTGTCGATGACACCCGTCAATCTTGCCAGCGCGAAATCGAGCGTGACGGTGGCATCGGGGCCGATCATCCGTTCAACCGAGGAATGCGAAATATCGCGTTCGTGCCACAAAGCGACATTTTCCATGGCGGGCATGGCAAAAGCGCGCACCATGCGGGCCAGACCGGTCAGGTTTTCGGTCAGCACCGGATTGCGCTTGTGCGGCATGGCCGAGGAGCCTTTCTGGCCCGGCGAGAAATATTCTTCAGCTTCCAGCACTTCCGAGCGCTGCAAATGGCGGATTTCGGTGGCCAGACGCTCGATCGACGAGGCGATGACGCCGAGTGTGGCGAAATACATTGCATGGCGGTCACGCGGGATCACCTGCGTCGAGACCGGTTCGACACTCAGGCCCATCGCTTTGGCGACATGTTCTTCGACGCTGGGATCGATATTGGCAAAGGTGCCGACGGCACCGGAAATCGCGCAGGTGGCGATTTCGGCCCGTGCGGCCTTCAAACGGTCGCGGCAACGGTCGAATTCCGCGTAGGCCAAAGCCAGTTTGATGCCGAAAGTGGTCGGCTCGGCATGGATGCCATGCGAACGGCCGATCGTCGGTGTCATCTTGTGTTCGAATGCCCGGCGTTTGATGGCGGCCAGCAACAAATCCAGATCGGTCAGCATCAGATCGGAAGCGCGCATCAACTGCACATTGAAGCAGGTGTCGAGCACATCCGACGAGGTCATGCCCTGATGCACGAAACGGGAATCCGGTCCAATAAATTCGCCCAGATGCGTCAGGAAGGCGATCACGTCATGCTTGACCTCGCGTTCGATGGCATCGATCTTTTCGACATCGAATACGGCACTGCCGCCTTTTTCCCAGATGGTTTTGGCGCTTTCCTTGGGGATCACCCCGATCGCGGCCAAGGCATCGCAGGCATGGGCCTCGATCTCGAACCAGATGCGGAACTTGGTTTCGGGTGACCAGATGGCGACCATTTCGGGGCGGCTGTAACGCGGGATCATCTGTTGTCCTTAAAATTTGGATCAGGATAGTTCAGAGTTGGGCCAATCGAGCAGGGCATCAATGCTGGGCTGCCTCGGCGGCCTGTCGGATAGCGGAAATTTCACGTTTGTAACCGGCCTCGTCGCCCGCCTTGAACACGGCGGAGCCAGCCACCAGCACATGCGCCCCGGCTTTGGCACAGAGCGGGGCGGTGTCGACTGTCACGCCGCCATCGACCTCCAGCATGATGTCCCGATCCCCGATCAGATCACGCACGCGCTCGATTTTCTCGACCACCGGATGGATAAAAGCCTGGCCGCCGAAACCGGGATTGACCGTCATCAGCAGGACCAGATCGATCACCTCGAGCACCGGCTTGATCACCGCCAAGGGTGTGCCGGGGTTCAAAGCCAGGCCGGCTTTGCAGCCCAGAGCGCGAATGGTCTGCAAGGAGCGATAGATATGCTCACCGGCTTCGGCATGGATGGTGATGACATCGGCACCGGCTGTGGCAAACTGTTCCAGATAGGGATCGACCGGTGCAATCATCAGATGCACATCGAACACCGATTTGCACAGCGGCCGCAAGGCGCGGATCACATCGGCGCCATAGGAGATGTTGGGCACAAAATGGCCGTCCATGACATCGAGATGGATCCAGTCGGCTCCGGCGCGGTCGACAGCCTGCAACTCGTCACCAAGACGGGCGAAATCGGCAGCCAGCAGGGAAGGGGCAATCACAATCGGTTTTCTCATGCTTTAGGGCGGTAACATTGCTGGCCCTTTGATGCAACGCGATCTGACCGGTCTTCCCCGAAAATCGGTGGATCGTCCGTTGTTTTGAAACAGTTTCGGGCTTCAGGGTTGCACTTGCGGTGCCGATGGCCAAAATAGGAACACTCAAAAGGAGTCGTCCGTTATGCAGAAGTCGTTTGATTGTATTGTGCTGGGTGCGGGTGTTGTCGGCATAGCCACCGCTTTGCAGATCCAGGATAAGGGTCGCTCGGTTCTGCTGCTCGACAAGGGCGAGGCCGGGGCTGCCACCAGCTATGGCAATGCGGGCATTATCGAAAGTTCGTCGATCTTCCCCCACGCTTTCCCCCAGGATCTCGGGGAAATCCTCTCGGTCACCGGTAATTCCCGCCTGGATGTGCGCTTCCACTGGAATGCGCTGCTGGATGCCGCGCCCTTCCTGTACCGCTATTGGCGCGCCTCGTCGCCCGAGCGGCATCTGCAATCGGCCAAAGCCGCCTATCCGTTGATCCAGAATTGCCTGATCGAGCACATGAAACTGGTCAATGCCGCCGGTGCGCAGCATCTGATCCGCAATGACGGCTGGATCAAGCTCTATCGCAACGAGGCGAAATTCGCCCAGGCCGTCAAGGATCTCGACAAGATCAAGCCGTTCGGCGTCAAGCTCGAGGTTTTGACAGCGCAGCAATTTGTCGCCAAGGAACCGCATATCAAGCAGACGGTGGCCGGGGCCATCCATCTGCTCGAGCCAGCCAATGTGACCGATCCGCAGGAATTGTCGCGCGCCTATCTGCGCCTGTTCGAACAGCGCGGCGGCCTGTTTGTGAAGGGCGATGCCCGCAGTCTCGACCAGAACAGCCAGGGCAGCTGGCGGGTCGATACCGTCGAAGGGGCTGTGACGGGCCGAGATGTGGTGGTGGCGATGGGGCCTTGGGGGGCTGAAATGGCCAAAACACTGGGCTATTATGTGCCGCTCGGCATCAAGCGCGGCTACCACCGCCATTACAAGCCCGTCGGCAATGCGGTGCTCAACCATACGCTGTATGACGCCGACTATGCCTATTGCGCGGCCCCGATGCTGAAGGGCGTCCGGATCACCACGGGGGCGGAATTTGCCTTCCGCGATGCGCCGCCGTCGCCGGACCAGATGAATGCAATCGAGCCTCTGGCCCGCGAGACCTTCCCGCTTGGCGAGTCTGTCGAGGCCGAGCCATGGGTCGGCTCGCGGCCCTGCACGCCGGATATGCTGCCGGTGATCAGCCGCGGGGACAAGCACAAGGGGTTGTGGTTCGCCTTTGGCCATTCCCATCATGGCCTGACCCATGCGGCCGTCACGGGCCGCCTGCTGGCCGAGATGATGACCGGCGAACAGACCCTGTGTGATCCCGCTCCTTTCAGCATCAACAGGTTCTGATAAGCGGTTGTTTTTACGGTCCGAAACGGCTGCGGTAATCGGTCGTTGCATCGCCGAACGGCAGGGCGTGCGCCAGATAGACCCCGCGTGCGATCGCGCGGGCCAGCACATCCGCCGCACTGCTGCACAGGTCGGCCAATGCGGCGGGATCCAGTGGTGTTTCCTCGGGGGGAGCGGTCGAGGCGGCAAAGACAATGTCACCGTCCATCGGTGTATGGACCGGCCGGATCGCGCGGGCCAAGCCATCCTGTGCCGCATGGGCTAGACGTTTGCATTGGGCCTTTGTCAGCGGTGCATCGGTGGCAATGACGGCGATTGTGGTGTTTTGGCCGATGGCCTCGTCGGCAGGCTCGCGGCTCTTGTAGCGGGGCACCAACATTGCGGGCGTGACGGAAGCGGGCAGGCCATGGCCGCCGAATTCCTTGTCCTGCTCGTAAGGAGCGGCCCAGAAATGCTTGCTCTGCCCCATGGTCACCTGACCGACGGCATTGACCACGACCACGGCTCCCACCGTAAATCCGTTCGATAGCCTCGCCGAGGTCGATCCCAATCCGCCTTTGAGATCGGCCAGTGTCGCGCCGAGTCCGGCCCCGTGACTGCCCAGTTGCATGTCTTTGCCGGCGCGTTTGGTGGCACGCAGACCCATATCGAAATAGGGGTGGAAGGAGGTGGTCTGCCCGTCGGCAAAGCTCTTGTCGCCGCCATTGAGCAGATCGAAAATGATGGCTTGCGGCACAATCGGTACCCGCACCGAGCCAACCTGAAAGCCGCGCCCCTTCTGGGCCAGTCCCGCCATCACCCCGCCCGCCGCATCCAGCCCGAAGGCGGAGCCACCCGACAGGGCGATTGCGTCAATATGCCCGACAGTCATTTCGGGTTCCAGCAGGGCGGTGTCGCGGGTGCCCGGTGCACCACCCAGAATGGAAATCGAGGCGATGGCCGGATTTTCGAACAGCACCACGCTGACGCCGGAGGCAATCGCGTGATTGTCCGACTGGCCAAAATATACTCCGGGAACATCTGTGATCAGATTACGCATGCCCTCACTGTGCAAGGGATCACCTGTGCTGGCAAGGGGTGGTGCAAGGGGCGGAGCATATGGCAGGCTCTCTCTTCCTCTTGGGGCAGGACTTCTCTTCGTCTTGGGGATAGCGTAATGCTTATATCATGACCGATATTTCGATCCCCGCAGTGTTTCTCGCTGGTATTCTCAGTTTTCTGAGCCCCTGCGTTCTTCCGCTTGTGCCGCCCTATCTGACCTATCTGGCCGGCCAGACAGCCGAGGAATTGCTCAACAAAGGCACGAAAAAGGCCCAAAAAGAGCTGTTTCTGGCGGCCTTGCTGTTTGTTCTCGGCTTTTCGACAGTGTTCATCGGTCTGGGCGCGACGGCCTCGGCCTTCGGCCAGGTGTTGCGGGCCAATCTCGAATGGCTGTCGGCTCTGGCGGGTCTGGCCATCATGGCGATGGGGTTCCACTTCATCGGCCTGTTCAAATTCGCATGGCTCTATCGGGAGAAGCGCCTGCACATCAACAAGCCGCTCGGTCTATGGGGTGGTTATGTGATGGGGCTGGCTTTTGCTTTCGGCTGGACGCCCTGCATCGGCCCCGTTCTGGCGGCGATTTTGGCGGTGGCGGGGTCGGAGGAAACAATCTGGCGCGGCGCGGCCTTGCTGGCCGTCTATTCGGCGGGGCTTGGTGTGCCGTTTCTGCTGGCTGCCACTGCACTTGAAGGCTTTACCCGTCTTGCCGCACGGTTCCGCCGTTCCATGCCGGTTATCGAACGCTTGACCGGTCTGGCGCTGGTGGTCACAGGTATTGCCTTTCTAACCGGCAGTTTTTCCGAATTGTCCTACTGGCTGATCGAAACTTTCCCCGTTCTGTCCCGATTGGGCTGAATAATCGGCCTTTGTCCAGTTGGTTACGCATAAAAAAAGGGGCCGAGAACGGCCCCTTTTTCCGTTAAGCGGCAGGACCGCTTATTTGTTTTCCACGTAGGTGATTTTGCCGTTGACGCTCTTCCATGTGTACATGGTGTAGTCAGGACGGGTGATGTCACCTTTCTTGTCATAGGCAATATCGCCGATGACAGTCTTGAAGGCCTTGCCGGAATGCATGACTTCGGCAACCTTCTTCGGGTCGAGCGACTTGGCCTGTTCGGCAGCCTGCTTGATGATTTCAACAGCGGCATAGCTATACAGGGTATAGGCTTCCGGGTTGAACTTCTTGGCTTCGAACTTGGCCACAATGGCTTTTGCCTGCGGACGGTTGCGGGGATCGGGCGGGAAGGTCATCAGAGTGCCTTCGACGCCTGGACCGCCGATGGAGGCGAATTCGTCGGAGGTAATGCCGTCACCCGACATCATGACAGCCTTGACGCCCTGATCGCGCATCTGGCGGACAATCAGACCACCTTCGGTGTGCAGGCCACCCCAATAGACGACTTCGGCACCCGATGCCTTGATCTTGGAGACCAGAGCCGAGAAGTCCTTTTCGCCGGTGTTGATGCCTTCGTACAGGACTTCCTTGACCTTCTTGGCGTTCATGGCTTTTTTGGTTTCGTCAGCCAGACCCTGACCATAGGTGGTCTTGTCATGGATCACAGCCACTTTTTTGCCGGCCAGTTTGGTCGCGATATATTCGGCAGCCACTGCGCCCTGCTGGTCATCGCGGCCGCAGGTGCGGAACACGTTCCACATATTGCGTTCGGTCAGCTTGGGATTGGTGGCCGATGGCGTGACAACGATCATGCCATTTTCCTGATAGACTTCGGAAGCAGGAATGGTCACGCCGGAATTGAAGTGGCCGATCACGAATTTCACGCCGTCACCAACGAACTTGTTGGCAACCGACACGCCCTGCTTGGGATCGGACACGTCGTCACCGATGGATACGGTGATTTTCTGGCCGAGAATACCGCCAGCGGCATTGATGTCTTCAACAGCCTGTTCGACGCCGTTCTTCAACTGCGCACCAAAGGCCGCATTCGGGCCGGTGATGGGGCCTGCAACGCCGAGCTTGATCTGTGCATTGGCAAAACCAGCCGAAGCCATCAGGGCTGCGACGGCAATGCCTGTCATCATGGTCTTTTTCATTAAAATCTCCCCTTCATATAATGGATCTTGTCGATCCTGCGACACGGCACTTGCCGCCTTGATAGAGGCTTGTGCCCTGTTGGTGGTTGGATGATTGCGCTTTTTTGCGGGTCTGTCACGGTCAAATATGGGGCAATTGGCCATCGACCACCATAAATTTTACGAAAGACCCTCATCCAGAAATTTTTTATTCCCCACCGGCCGTCTGGTCACGCTGTGCCCATGAGAACGGGCCGGTACGGACATAGAGCCAGCGGTATTGGCGGGTCATCTGCCCCGCGCGGGTATAGCGGAAACCCAGCAGCCCGATCAGGATCAGCACCAGCGTGTCCGCGACATAGTAGTGAAGGGACAACAGACTTTCCTCGAACAGCGAGAAATGGATAAAACGCACCGCAAATCCCAAGCAGAGCAGGGCGACAACCAGCATCGGCCATTCATGCCAGTTATTGGCCATTGCCTTGCCGGTGGCAAAAGCACCGCTGCCGCCCAGAAAGACGGTGACCAGCAAAAAGACAAACAGTCCGCCTTCATCAAACAAAATCGTGTTCATTATGACCTCAATGGTGTCCGCCTTCGAGATAGGCCGCGCGGACCTGCGGATCGGCCAGCAATTCCTTGCCGCTGCCCTGCATGGTGATCGAGCCGTTGACCATCACATAACCGCGATGGGCGAGTTTGAGCGCATGATAGGCGTTCTGTTCGACCAGAAATACCGTGAGCCCCTCGGTTTCGTTGAGCTTCTTGATCGCCTCGAAAATCTGTTTGGTGATCAGCGGGGCCAGCCCCAGTGAAGGCTCGTCGAGCAATAGCAGGCCGGGGCGCGACATCAGGGCGCGGGCAATCGCCAGCATCTGCTGTTCGCCGCCGGAAAGCGTGCCGCCGCGCTGGTCGATGCGCTCCTGGAGGCGCGGAAACAGTTCGAAGATTTTCGGCAGATCCTCGGCAAAATGCCGTTCCTGATCCACCGATGCGCCCATCTGCAGATTTTCCAACACCGTCATGCGCGGAAAAATCCGCCGGCCTTCGGGCGATTGGGCAATTTTAAGGCGGGCAATCTCGTGGGTCGGCATCGTGGTGATATCGCGGCCGTCGAACAGGATTTGCCCCTCGCGGGCTTGCGGCTTGCCGAAAATGGTCATCATCAGCGTCGATTTGCCCGCGCCATTGGCGCCGATCATCGCCACGATTTCACCCTGGCGGACAGTGATGTCGACCCCGCGCAGGGCGACGATCTTGCCGTAATAGGTTTTGACCCCGCGCACGTCGAGCAATGGGTGGCTGCCTGTTTCGCTCATAATCCGACCTCCGCTTCCACAGCCGCAACCTCGTCGTCGTCGACGCCGAGATAGGCGGCAATCACGCGCGGATCGTTGCGGACCTCCTCGGGCGCACCATCGGAAATTTTCACGCCGTAATCGAGCACGACAACATGGTCCGAAATCGCCATCACCACCGACATGTCATGTTCGATCAGAAGCAGCGAGGTTTGTCCGTCGGCCCTGATGCTGGTCAGCAGCGTGTTCAGTTCGAGGCTTTCACGCGGGTTCAAGCCCGCTGCAGGCTCGTCAAGGCACAGCAGGACCGGATCGGTGCACATGGCGCGGGCAATTTCGAGCCGGCGCTGGTCGCCATAGGGCAGGTCACCGGCAGGGTCATCGGCCCGATCGATCAGGTTGATGCGTTCGAGCCAGGCCACGGCCTTGTCGAGTGCGGCCTTCTCGCTCTTGAGATAGGATTTCGAGCCCATCAGACCGAGAATACTATAGCCCGACGCCAGCATCAGTGGATTGTGCTGGGCAACCAGCAGATTTTCCAGCACCGTCATGCCCTGGAACAGCCGGATATTTTGGAAGGTCCGGGCCACCTTGGCTTTCCAGTTGATGTGGTGGTCGGGCAGGCGTTCCAGGAGATAGGTTTTGCTGTCGGGATGCCGGAGGCCCAGCCGGCCCTCGGTCGGTTTATAAAAACCGGTGATACAATTGAAAACAGTCGTTTTTCCTGCGCCGTTCGGACCGATCAGCGCGGTAATCTCGCCGCGATGCACATCGAAACTCAGGTCGTTGACCGCCACAAGGCCGCCAAAGCGCATGGTCAGATGTTCGACTTTCAGCAAGGGCGTTGTCATCAGCCGTGACCTTCCTGAACCATCGAGCCGGATATGGCCTTGCGTTCTTTATAAACCACCGAAGGATCGCGGGTCGAAATCAGGCCGCGCGGTTTCCACAGCATCATCAGTACCATGGCCACTCCAAAAACAAGCATGCGGTATTGCGAGGGATCGAAAGTCGGGCCGAAGACTTCCTTGAGGAAGTCGAGTTCGCGCAGGATTTCGATCCCGCCGACCAGCGCAATCGAGGCGACGACCACCCCGAACAGGCTGCCCATGCCGCCCAGCACCACGATGGCAAGAATTTGGGCGGATTCGAGGAAGACAAAGCTTTCTGGGCTGATAAAGCCCTGTCTGGCCGCGAAGAAACAGCCGGCAAAGCCACCGAACATCGCGCCGATGGAAAAGGCCGTCAGCTTGGTGATGGTGGTGTTGATGCCGAGCGAGCGGCAGGCGATTTCATCCTCGCGCAAGGCCTCCCAGGCCCGCCCGACCGGCAGACGCCGCAGTTTCAGCGTCACATAGGCGGTCATCAGCGACAGCACCAGAATGACGTAATAGAGGAAAATGGTGCGGTAGATCGGGCTGAATTCCAGATTGAACACCGCCGCAAAGCCTGTATCGGAGGCATTGAAGGGGATGCCGAAGAAACTCGGACGCGGGATCGACGACAGGCCGGCATAGCCGTTGGAAAAATCGACCCAGTTGATCAGTACCAGACGGATGATCTCGCCGAAGGCCAGCGTGACAATCGCCAAATAGTCGCCCCGCAACCGCAGGACCGGAAATCCGAGCAGGATGCCCCAGAGCGCGGCCAGCAAGCCGCTGATCGGCAGGCAGATCCAGAAGGCCCAGACCCCCAGAAACGGGAAGGTTTCCGGGATGACCTTGGTGGCAATCAGGGCATAGGAATAGGCGCCGACCGCATAAAAGGCGACATAGCCGAGATCGAGCAGTCCGGCCAGACCCACCACAATATTGAGCCCCCAGCCCAGCATCACATAGATCAGGATCTGGATGCCGAAATTGTCGATCCATTTGATCGAACCACTCGGACCGTGGATCGCCAACATCATTAGCGGATAGATGGTTATAAAGCCGAAACCGAGCGGAGCGAGATAGGGTTTAATGAGGGCCAGCGCGCTCGATGTTCCTGCAGGAGCCTGTTGCGCATGGTCGTTGCGGCGCGAGTGCTGGTGCAGGGAAAACAGAAACCGCGCCACAATCACCAGGCCGGTAATGACCAGAGCCATCCACCAGCGTTGTTGCAACACCAGTTTGTTGGCCATGTCCTGTTCGGCACGGAAGGCGACAATCGGCACGCAGAGGCCGAAAGTGACCATGCCAGCAAAACCGGCATCCTTGACGGCTTGCACGAGGTCGAAAGCCTCGGTTGAGGAGGGTGTATTGGCTTGTGTCATGGCTCAGACCTTCTCGACTTCGGGACGGCCCAACAAGCCGGTGGGCAGGAACACCAGGGTGATGGCCAGAATGGAGAATGCCGCCACATCCTTGTAGTCGATCGAGAAATAGGCCGACCACATCGTCTCGATCAGCCCGATCAGCAAGCCGCCGATCACCGCACCCGGCAGCGAACCGATGCCGCCCAGCACAGCCGCCGTAAAGGCTTTGACGCCCGGCACGAAACCGTCCGAGAAATTGATCACCCCGTAATACATAATGTACATGACGCCGGCCACAGCCGCCAAAGCCGCACCGAGCACGAAGGTCAGCGAAATGGTCTTGTCGACATCAATGCCCAGCAAAGCGGCCATTTTCTGGTCCTGCTCGCAGGCGCGCTGGGCGCGGCCCAGCGGGGTCTTTTGCACGATATACCAGAACAGGCCGAGCAAAACCGCTGTCACCACCATAATGACAATCTGCTTGTAGCCGATGCCTACGGTATAGCCATTCTCCTCGAAAAGCGGCAGCACCTGAGTAAACATTGGCGGCACCGGCTTGTTGCGCGGGCCCTGGATGACCTGAATGAGGTTGGACAACAGGATCGACATTCCGATTGCCGAAATCAGCGGGGCCAGCCGGAACGATCCGCGCAAGGGCCGATAGGCCGTGCGCTCGATGGTCCAGTTCCATAGTCCGGTGATCAGCATGCCGAGCACCAGAACCAGAAACAGAGCGGGCACAATCCCGAAACCCAACAGGGTTGTTGCCACCAGAAATAGCAGCAGCGCGATGAAGGCGCTCACCATAAAGACATCGCCATGGGCAAAGTTGACCATGCCGATAATCCCGAAGACCATGGTATAACCGATTGCAATCAGGCCATAAATAGATCCGAGCGTCAGCCCGTTGATAAGTTGCTGGATAAAGATGGCCATCCTGTCGGTCTCTCCCCCTTGACGCTGGTCTTGCCGGTTTTGCGTGTCATGCCTGCAAGATCATCAGTATATTAGCAACGGTTGTGCAAGCTCAAAATACACAACCTGTGCCCTGTGGACCTCGCTCAGCCGAAATCCGTACAAGTTCCACCACCCGTCAACTCCATGCACACACGATAGCGTGCTTTGGCGATGAGGGCGTCGCCATTGCACCAAGCAAAGGACATGCCGCTTCTCTTTTCTGGGACGGTCATGGCTGCTTGGTCGTTGCGCGACTCCCTCATAGCAAGGCTTGATCGATCCGCCAACAGGTCAATGCCCCTATGCACAATTTGCATGGCACGATGATCCGGCAACAAAGCGGTGGACAGCGGGCTGGAACTGATTAGGATTCTTTCAACCATCCGCGTAATAACACCCGCGAGATAAACCGGACTGTCCAAGGGAGACTGACTGATGGCAATGACAATGACGGGGGAGGCCGTTCTGCCTGCTTTGCAGGCCGATGTATGGGCCAAGCTGAATGATCCTGCCGTACTCAAAGCCTGTATTCCGGGCTGCCAGAGCCTCGAGACCACCGAAGACAACGGCTTTGTCGCGGTGGCCAAAGTCAAACTCGGCCCTGTCAGCGCGACTTTCAAGGGCAAGGTCGTATTAAGCGACATCGACGCCCCCAACAGCTACAAGATTTCTGGTGAAGGCGAGGGCGGGGTAGCCGGCTTTGCCAAGGGTGGTGCCGTTGTCAGGCTGGAAACCGTGGCCGAAGGGACAAAGCTGTCCTATGATGTTGAAGCCCAGATCGGCGGCAAACTCGCCCAACTTGGTGGCCGCCTGATCAACGGCGTGGCCAAGAAGATGGCTGATGAATTTTTCGCCAATTTCGCCAAGGAAGTGGGCGGCACACCTGCCTGACGCCTGTTTCCGGTATTCTGACGGTTAAAAAGAGATGTTCTGTCACGTTTGCGGAGCACAGATGGCTTGACCGGCTCCGATCCGCGTTTCACACTGTCTTTCGAGAAAATCGGGTTCAAATCCTGTGCGATCAAAAATCGTGCTTGTCGTGCCGGTGATTTCTGCGCCACAGTGGGCCGGAAATGGACGACGATTCAGCAAGATTGGGCATCAGCAGGGTTGGTCACTGTTCAAGAACGAGAATTCGGCAATTGAGGGAGGTTTTCGATGATTTCTGTCTCGATGACAGTAAACGGTAAAGCGGTATCGGCAAAGATTGATCCGCGCACATTGCTCGTTCAGTTTCTGCGCGAAAATTTATTGCTGACCGGCACCCATGTCGGTTGCGATACCAGCCAGTGTGGCGCTTGCGTCGTGCATGTCGACGGCAAGGCGGTCAAAAGCTGCACCACCCTGGCGGCCACTTGCGACGGCGCTGCTGTTGTGACCATCGAAGGTCTGGCCCATGATGGCGTGCTGCATCCGATGCAGGAAGCCTTCCGCGAGAACCATGGCCTGCAATGCGGTTTCTGCACCCCCGGCATGATCATGTCAGCCATCGATATCGTGAACCGCAAGGGCCATGATCTCGACGAGCACACGATCCGCGAGGAACTTGAGGGCAATATCTGCCGCTGCACGGGCTATCACAATATCGTGAAGTCGGTGGCTGCCGGTGCCCATGCCATGGCAGGGTCCAAGTAATTCCAGTCCGGCTGGAGCCATTGCGTGCGGGTGCTGCCTGATGGGCCCAAACAACGGACGCAATGACCTTCACCATTTCAATTTCCCCATAACGACCCCTGATCCAACCGGGGCTTATTAGGAGGATACACTGATGTCAGCGACCGGTATTGGCGCTCCTGTGCGCCGCAAGGAAGATTTCAGATTCATTACGGGCAAGGGCCAATATACCGATGACATCAATCGTCCCGGTCAGACCCATGCGGCGTTTTTGCGCTCTGCCCATGCCCATGCGACCATTAAAAAACTTGATATTTCACAGGCACGGCAGGCCGAGGGCGTCATTGCCGTGTTGACGGGCGATGATCTGGCCAGGGACGGTGTCGGTGGCCTGATCTGCGGTTGGATGATCCATTCCAAAGACGGCTCGCCCATGAAAGCGGGCAGCCATCCTGCTCTGGCGCAAGGCAAGGTCCGCTATGTCGGCGACCATATTGCCGTGGTGATTGCCGAGACGTTGGCGCAGGCGCGCGATGCGGTCGAGAAAATCCACGTCGATTACGAACTCCTCAAGCCGGTGATCGATATGGCGCATGCCACCGACAGCGGTTCGCCCGTCATCCATGATGTGGCGCCTCACAATCAGGTCTATGACTGGCATCTGGGCGACAAAGGCGCGACCGAAGCCGCTTTCGCCAATGCCAAGCATGTGACCAGACTGGATATTGTCAACAACCGCCTGATCCCCAATGCGATGGAGCCGCGTGCGGCCATCGGTGACTATGATTCCGGTCAGGATGCCTTCACGCTCTACACCACCAGCCAGAACCCGCATGTGGCGCGTCTGGTGCTGTCGGCCTTTATCGGCATTGCACCCGAGCACAAGCTGAGGGTGATCGCGCCGGATGTCGGCGGCGGGTTCGGCTCCAAGATCTTCATCTATGCCGAGGAAACCGTCTGCGTCTGGGCAGCCAAAAAAGTCGGCCGTCCCGTCAAATGGACCGGCGACCGTACCGAGGCCTTTCTGGCCGATGCGCATGGCCGCGACCACATCACCCATGCCGAAATGGCCATGGATGACAAAGGGCACATTCTCGGCTTGCGGGTGAAAACCAAAGCCAATCTCGGTGCTTACCTGTCCACCTTCTCGAGCTGCGTGCCGACCTATCTCTATGCGCCGCTGCTGTCGGGCCAATACAATATCCCGGCGATCTATGTCGAAGTGGAAGGGATTTACACCAATACCGCACCGGTGGATGCCTATCGCGGGGCAGGCCGCCCAGAGGCGACCTTCGTGATCGAGCGGATGGTGGAAGTGGCCGCACGCGAAATGGGGCAGGATCCTGCTGCCTTCCGCCGCAAGAACTTCATCAAGAGCTTCCCGCACCAGACACCGGTCATCATGGCCTATGATACCGGCAATTACGGGGCGTCGATGGATCTGGCGCTGGAAATGGCCGATTACAAAAACTTCGGCAAGCGCAAGCGCGACAGTGCCAAAAAAGGCATGCTGCGTGGCATCGGCTTTTCGGCCTATATCGAGGCCTGCGGCATTGCCCCCTCGGCGGCTGTCGGTTCGCTCGGTGCTGGCGTCGGCCTTTGGGAGTCAGCGGAAGTGCGGGTCAATCCGGTCGGCACGGTTGAAGTGCTGACGGGCTCGCACAGCCATGGGCAGGGCCACGAGACCACTTTTGCGCAGCTGGTGTCCGACCGGTTGGGCATCGGCATCGACCAGGTGGCGATTGTCCATGGCGACACCGACAAGGTGCAGTTCGGCATGGGCACCTATGGTTCGCGTTCGGGGGCTGTCGGCATGTCTGCCATTTCCAAGGCCTTGGACAAAGTGGTGGCCAAAGCCAAGAAGGTGGCTGCCTATGCGCTCGAAGCCTCCGAAGGCGACATCGAGTTCAAGGACGGCCGTTTCTCGGTTGCCGGCACCGACCGCTCGCTGGCTTTCGGCGAAGTGGCCTTGCAGGCCTA
>Ga0114963_10001015_pt1 | contig 19384 bp, 27 predicted proteins | sample C_131016_EF_Meta_FD_87019 | JGI IMG/M metagenome (GOLD analysis project Ga0114963, IMG submission 87019) | Freshwater microbial communities from Lake Croche, Canada to study carbon cycling - C_131016_EF_MetaG | ecosystem: Environmental > Aquatic > Freshwater > Lake | place: Lake Croche, Canada...
AATACGGTTCATGGCCACTTCCAAGAACTGGAGATTGCCTGATGGGGGTGGTAATGCGTAGATGTCTTTGGCAGGATCAAACTTTGAATCCAGGATGAAGATGGCTGATTCGCCATCCTGCAGCATTTCAAAGTCCAGTCTGTCGGGTTTCACACCGATACGCGGTGTGGCTGTGAGCAAGCCCAGTTGTATTTCGGCTCTGGCTGCTGAAGTGTTGTATTCCTGCATGGGGATCACACTCTCAGCCACGCTCATGCCGTAGAAGTTGCCGGGTAATGGGCGTGGGCACATGTTGGCCACAGGGATAAACTCCACTTCTCTGGCCGATATGATATATGTGCCTGAATAGATCAGTTCTACCAGTTCCAGTTCACCGTCATCATCAATGTCAAACTTGTTCCAAACAGTGACGATACTGACTTGTCGGCTGTCTGGATCCGCTGATGCTGCTGAATCTACCGGCACACCCATGATAGGCACCGAATCTCTTGCGTGGATGGCCAAGTTGTTCAGCACTGAACCGGCTTGATAAGCACCGTTCATGTTGTATTCAGCATGGCGTTCAAACTGTTCCAGGTCAATGCCAGGATACAGTTCCATGGCTTCCTGGATGGTCATTGGATCATAGTAACCGCAGAATGGTTGATCTCTCATTTCAGGCACTGTGGGATCACAGATCCAGAAGTGCTGTGCTATGGGATTGAACTTGATGCGGATGTTGTAGCCGGTGAGTTTGTATCGGGCAGTGTAGATTGAGTTGCGAGTGATGGCTTCATTCAACAGTTGTTGCTGGCTTTCTACTTCGCCCTGCGCTGCTTCTTGTTGATCTGCTGTGAAACTTTCTGGATCAGTGTCATCATTAGTCATGTCAGCAAGATGTTGGTCCATCTGATCCTGCATCAACTGCTGATTCTGTTCAGGCAGCAGTTGTTTCATTTCTTCTGCCACGCGACTCATGTCCACATTGGTGCGTCTGCGGCTTTGACGCATGGCAGTGAGTCCGGAGTCTGCTGCTTGTTGTTCGAAGGCTCTGAGTTGATCTGCTGTGCCTGTGGTTTCTACATACCTGGTGATGGGTTCGCGTATGGGCATGATCATCATCATGCCATTCTTGTGCATGTTGGCATCCATGATCCAACGCTCTAACAAAAAGTGCGGATCATTCATTTCGTTGATCACATGGCTGACCATTTCACTTGCCTGGCGGGCAGCAGCATCATCGTCAGAACCGTCAGCCACAAATGAAAAGTTGACCTCACCATTGGGTGCCAGTCCTTTGGCAATCACTGCTGTGGTGTAATCTACCACAGGCTTCACGGTAGGGTGGATGTAGTCTATGCCGTTTACAGGAGCCGTAGAATCAGTGACGGCAAGGCATAGATAATGATAATCAGAAGCACGGTTGATGGCATTTTTAGTCCCCAGATAGCGTAGATAGGATGCCATCTTCACATCCATCATGTTTTTCATCCGCACAAATCGTGCGTTTTGTGGTCGATTGGTGTTGATGTCATCAACTGGAATGTATTTTATATCAAGCATATGTTATTTAGCGGCCCTGGACAATCCTGCTTATTGTAGCGTATTTGTACTCAATCGCATGGCCGCAAGATGGCAGGCTTGACAGGAGATGGGCTCTTCGTCCTCCGCGATCGCAAACACATCCAGGTCCGTGCCCATGGCCGTGAGTGTGTCCACATAAGCATCCTTGTGCATTTCGCACAGCACAGTGGCCACAGGGTCTGCGAGTCCTACTGATCGCACAAGATGGGTAGCAAGTTGTATGGTTCTCATGTTATCCTTGTGGGTTATAACTGCGTTTCCACGCAGGTTTGTTTGATTCATCCGGCAAGCGGATCTGGTTGCGTTGTGCTCGCATGCGGTCCATGGGGGTGCGGTTGTCCCAGGGTTCGGCCATGCCTTGCAAGCAACCCAGGATGGCATATCTCGCTGAGTCAATACAATCATCAGGGTCCGAGAATCTGCCTTGTGAATCCACATAGTAGTTCTGTGCTTCTCTCAAGAAGTCCACGCAGTTTTCATTCACATGCAGACTGCCCACTTCCAACATCTGACGCATCTGGTTTATGCCATAACTCTTGTGGTTGGTGCGTCGACCTTGATCGTCTGCTGGATTCATGATGGCACCCGGCAACACATTGAGTTCATAAGATTCGAACAGTTCTCGGATGCTGTTCACACTCATGGTATAGCGTCCAGGGGTGGAGGCATCTGCTGGCAACACTATGGGAGTGCCAAACACTTCGGGCCGTAAGAGGTGGTTGATATATTGTGTGGGCACAGCCTCTTCCACACCTTGCACCATGATCTGCCGGTGCAACCATGCTTCACGCTCGTAAGGATCCCAATACATCAAGGTGATCACAGTTTTGTCGTTCACCAGCCCCAGGTCAAGAGCAATGATCCTGTGTATGTTTGACCGTTGCCGGAAGTCAAAATCACCCGACTGGTATGTGGGCCATTGACGGATCTGGAACACAGCACCCTTGCCCATGATGGGTCGACCCTGCATCCTGGCTTCGCGTTCGTGTGGTAGATAATCACGCTCTAACTGATCTCTTGTGCTCTTCAGCAAGAATGGTTCGTGCCATAGATCATATTCAGGCACATCATCCCAACTCACACGGATGTAATCATAGCCTTGTTCACGATTCCAGAACTTGCTCACCAGGCCATTGAGACCTTTGAGTGGTGTGAATGAGCACAGGATCATGCCTTGTGTGGTGGCTGTTCTGGTCACGATCTCACTAAAGAAATCATCAGGAGGCTGCTCATCAAACACAGCCAGATCCAGTTTGAAACCTTGCAGTTGTCGTACCTCTTGAGTGTAGTTGGCAAACAGCAGATAACTCTTGCCTCCTGTGGCATGGCGTATCTCAATGCCAATGGCGTTGGCTCCATCACCACGCATGGTGTCCTGTATGATCTCTGACCTGGGTATCATGCCTGTGCCAATGTTGTCACGCAGTTTGATGTCAGGTGTGCCCAGCAGTTCTTGTTGCAGCACCAGGGCCACCTGACTCCATCCTTCACCGGCCACCATGCAGGTTATGGGTTTGTCAAACCTATGACCCTGCCACCAGTCAGGATAGATGCCTGTGAGATGCATGGCTGTTTCTGCACAGGTTGAAACTGTTTTGCCAATCCGGTTGGCTGCCAGGATACCACGACGATTTGAGATGGTGGTGAAGAAACTCCGCTGGTGGAGGAATGGTCTGAAGTAGTGCAGTTGGTTGTACTGCATGTGTTCCTGCACTGCGATCACTAATGCTTCAAAATCAGCACGGAGTGCCACCGGCAGTGTGGCTATGTTTTCGGGTTCAATTTGATTCTGTTCGCAACAGTATCTCACAGCCCGACGCATGAGCACGCCTGGATCGATCATTCACTTGCAGTGGAGGTGACGGGTAGGCTCAGTCGCACCTGTTGTAGATGCCACAGGGCCTGGGACAGGTCAGCAATCTCCAGTGCAGTGCCTGGCCATGTGACAGGATTGGCCAATTCTGTTCCTGGCGGCTTGGTCAGGATCTGTTGCAGGCGTTCAGAAATCAGTCGCATTGAGTGTTCCAGTTGTCCAGGAAACTTCTGACCAAATGCTTCACGGTGAGCAGCATTCACTCCCTGCATGATTTTGACATCGCGTGCCATGCGATCCTGCTGAGCCTGATGGATCATGCCATCGCGTAGGGTGGGTTCAGAGATCATGTGCTCAAGTCCCAGGGGTTGGCAGCGGCTCTGTGGTCCAGGCTCACAAACTCTCGATCCACATAGGCCAACCACTGATTGGTTGTATTGTATTTCATGGTCTGCATCATGGCCTTGAGTCGGCGTCCAATGGGTGTGAGTGTGCCATCTTCACGCTGCACCAACTGCTCGCCTGTGCGAGGATCAACCCACCGGATGATCTCTGGACGCACTTTGCCCCACTTGTCAATCTTTTCTCCCACTGGGCGTGGTTCGATGGGACCTTGCACTTCATAACTGATCACACCATTCCGGTATTTGCGAAACAAACAGTGCATCTTGCGACCTTGTGCATGGTAGTCAGGATCAGAGTGTGGCACAAAGCCTGTGAAGAAACTGTTTTGCAAAGTGTCTAAGGGTGGCAGATCTGGATCTCTGGGTGGCAATGCTTTCATGGGCTCTTCTGGTACCATGTCAGTCTTTTCCAAGTAAGGGTTTGAAGTGCCGATGTATCGGGGATCAACATCCTGACCGTTGAGCACATCCATGGCCACTTGGTATTTGAGTTTGTTGGCACGACCTTTTAGGTTCAGCACCACACCAGTTTCATCAAACACAAAGCGTTCCAGTTCCTTGGCTGTGGGAAAGTCTGTCATCAAGCCTTCCAGGTCAAAGTCTCTTGACACAAAGCCGTCAGTGTCAAATCCGCCAGAGTCAAACTCATCAGGTGCCAGAGCACTCACAGGGTCAGGTTTCTTTCGGGTGGGTTTTTCAGCAGGCACATCGTCCCAGATGTTGTTGCCGGTGGTGGGAGTGGTTTTGTTCATTTCTATTCCTTTCATAACAAATCAAAACACCTGACCACCCTCGTGTGATCAGATGTGGGGGGTTTAGTAGCCTGAAGTGGCTCCAAGAGCACCGCGACGAGCAGCACCAGACTTGCCAGTCTGTCGACCAGCATTGCCTTTTGTGGGTCCACGGCCAACATTGGTCGTGGTGTGCAGGCCTTCCACTGTGGGATCTCTGAATCCCATCATGCCACGACCTCGTGCTGCCACTGCGTCGGTGATCATGTTAGCTATCTCACTTTTCTCTGATCCTGTCTTTGACTTTTCAGCCATGAAGTCAGATCGTTTGGTGCCGGGATTCTCATTGCCTGTGGTTGGACCACGCTTGACATTGATCGCACGGGCTTGCATGTTCTTGGTTGATATTCTCATGATGTTTCCTTAAATGACCAAGCCACTGAGATAAACTGTGACATTGGCTGTGCTGGCCACGCTCACATACAGATTGCCTGTGGCAGCGGCCTGGGTGTTGAGAGTGAACAAGGCAGGAGCACCAGGGATCACCACGATGCCTCTTCCGGGTGAGCCATCTGCAGGCACCACAGCGTCAGAATTGAATTGATCAAAACTGGCATTCACTGCTACCACGGTGTTTGATGTTGACACAGGCACACTGACCAGGAGAGCATTGGGCATCTGACCGTTGGTGATCTGGAACTCAAACAGTGAACTGTCAGCAGTTGAATTCACTGCGAAGTTTTCGCCTTGAAGTTGGAATGGTATGTTCATCATTGTCCTTTAGTACTGGCTGCGGGGACCGTAGTTGAATGTGTTTTTGCCTGCGTCGGTTGGAGGACGCTTGCCTCGTGTGGTGTTGCCATAACCTGGGCCGCCTGTCTGACCAATGCGGATCTGATCAGGATTGCCTGAATAGTTCTGACCACACTTGGGATCCCAGGCTCGAGTGCCGCCTGGTGTGCGAACCTGTGCACCACCATTGATGTAGTCGGGATTCTTGATCTTCATGTTGCTGGGCAGACTGTCAGTGGGTGCTGGTCGGAATGAATCCTGTGTGACTGAGTTCATGGCACCTGGCTTGCCTGGCTTGCCACAGCCCATGTTGCCTTTGGTAGGTCCACGGCCCATGTTTACTTCACGACCATCATTCATGTGTCCTGTCCAGGCGTTTGTTTGCAGTTTCTGATTCACACGACCAGTGCCAGATTTGGCCATGCCGTCGAAATCCATGTTGGGATCCATCTGTGTCTTTGCGTTGGGTTTCATTTTGTTTTTCCTTTGGATTTCATAGCAGAGTCTTTCATCATCTGGCCATCTTTCATCTTGTGCATCTTGTCTTTTTTCATGGTGTCAGAGATTTTCTCGCCCATCTTCTTTTTCTTGCCAGCAATGTCATATGCGATGGCCACTGCCTGTTTCATTGGCTTGCCTTCTTTCAGTTCAGTGCGGATGTTCTTTTGAACGCTTTAGGGCTTTTGCTTTTGTCTAATGGCATGTTGGTGCTTCCTTGTGTATTATTATTTAGTCCTTGGCGGGAATACCCACTATCTGTGCTATGGCTTCTGCAAAAGCACGGCTCTTGGCGTCGATGGCGTCTTGACCTTCCACCACCTCCACAGTGGTCAGGGTGTGCATGACCTTGTTCAGGATGAGATTGTGATACTTCAGCACCAGGCCTTTGTCGTCTTCCAGTCTGGCTCTCAAGAAGTCTTCTAACAGCAGTGCTTCATAACTCTCACCAGGAGCCCTGAGTTCTAATTCTGCCAGGAGGCTTTCCACACTCACACGGGCTTTGGAGCCCTTGGGTCTGCCTGCTCCGGGTCGTGCTCCACCCTGTGTTTGTTTTTGAATGATCTGTTCCATGTTGTATTTAGTGGTGTGATTGGAAATCCATAAGTATACACATGAGAATACCCAAACTGAAATATTTCTATCTTGCTCTCACTGAACCAGAATATCGATCTTTTGAAAACTCTCGTGTGATTCCCGTGGATGCGTCAACCACCATAGACATTGTCACAGGAGAGATTCGTGGTGTCACAGTGCGTTATCTATCAGACACTGCTGCGGGCTGTGATGAAGAGTATCGCCACCGCACTCGGTATTGGCGGCCTTTGTATGTGCTACGCATACCTGCTGACTCAATAGATCGAACCAGATTAGAAGTCAGCGTGAGTCAGTTCAGGACCTGGCTGTATCGTCAGAGCATACACTGTGAGCATTGTGGAGTTGAGCGGTTCGAGATAGAACATCAACCAAGTTGACCACATCAAAGTCCGTTGAATAACTGAGTGCTCGCAGTCTGTCTCTTGCGTTTAGGGCTGAGGCTTGTTGGCTCCAGCCATTGCGTGTGTAATGCACACGATCCGTCATGGTATCGTGCCTGCTGAAGTTCACAATAACACCTTGATAAGTCACAACCCACCAAGCAGCAGGCTCATGTATGTGGATTTCTTCGTGTTGATCAGGTATGGGCAAGCGTAGTCTTACAGGAACAGCAGTTTTGGTCACGGGGATTTAATATGAAAATAGGTTATTTAGAGTGGAGATGGATGCGGACTGCTCGCGAGTGGAGGCCACGCCGGATTGAGTATCGTGAACATCAAGTGCTTGACCCTGAGGCCCGAGCATGGTTATTGTCCAAGGGGTTTGATCCGTCAGTCTATTCCAGCGAGCCCACATTGCCCTGGGCAAGTCTCGTCCCAGACTCAACTGTTGAATCATGTCCGTGAGTATGTCTTCGGGTGTGTAGAAGTCATGTTTTCGACTGCGTGGAAAGTCTCTACAGGGTCGTTGGAACCATTCTGCCATGTCCGGATAGTGTTCGCACACTGCCAAGATTTCCTGTGCTCGTTCTGTAAGCCAGGCGAGCAAGCGACCATGCTCCTCGGCACTTTGTTTGATATACACCGTGGCATACTTTCTGCCTGCTCGGGGTTCCATGGTGTGTAGTTTCTTGTAGTAGAATGTGCTCATAGCGTGTGCTCGATGATATTTACCAAATCACTCAAAAAAGGCATAGTTAGCGATGGGATTTTTGCCAAGTTTCGTATTGTGCTTGTGAGATCCATTGGATATGTCGGCGGCATTTTAAGCAGTAGATTTGGGCAGCATGTGGTCCTCGGCCAGGTCTTACATCAGCAGGGTGCGTGGCATGTCGTTGTTGGGGTGTTAGTGTTGGGCGTTTCATGATTGTTTTCCAAACCGGCTCAAAGGAAGATCGCTGAGTCTTGGCACTTTCTTGTTGCCGTGTATAGTGCCCAGCAAGCCTTGGCAGTGATAGTATCGTTGTTGGTTCATGCTCATTTCTCGATCCATATCTATAATAACTTCTTCTCCTTCAAGATACAACAGCACTTTGTTCATTTTGTCATTTTCGAAGAAAGCCACCATCACGGTGTCATAGATCCAACTGCTGCGTTTGTTGCGTTGATGCAATCTGCCCATGGCCACTTGTGCCTTTTGTGGTCGTAGTTGTTGTTTGGCATCATCCAGATAAGCCGCAAACTCTTCGCTGTCATCCTCTCGGGCTCGCACTTCTCTCAATCGATCACTGCGTTTGAGTTCTGCTGTGGCCAACTGCACAGCACCGGTTGGCACCCAATCCGATTGTTGTAGTGTGATGTATACCTTGATGCCTCGGTCAGTTCGAGCATGCTGCACACTGATGCCTGAATAGCGAGAACATAGTTCTCGCGGGCTGATACAACTAACCTCTCTCTCTTGGGGGACTTCCTCGGGAGAGGTGACGAAGTCAAAGGCCAGTGGATTCGAGGGCTTGCCCTCGGGGCCAAAGGCAGGTCTCGCAGAGACCTTCTCCCTGTCTTGATCTTCGCCTCCTTCTTGCGAGATCAATAGTTTAATCTTTAAGTCTTTATATACTTCTCGCGGTATTTGTGATTCAGCCGCATTTAGTTGATTTGTTGCCATACAATATTCCTTCACTATTATTTAGTCAATGTGTTCAGAACCAGGATATTTTGTGTTCATTTTGGTAAAAAGCACCCAAATATACCTATATAATCGCAAGTGAAGTTGGCATTTTTGTGCTTGACCGGTATCGGCAAGAGTGCTATACTACACACTTATCAACAACGCTTCAAGGAGCATGAAATGACCCAAGCACAAACATTCGTGGCTTTTGCCCAGTCCCAAGCCACAGCAGGCAACTTTGCTGACATTCACGCTGTTCGCAAGCACTACAGCGAACTGCACTACAAAATGTGGTTGGACACCACACTGAATCAGTATCGCAACTATCTTACAGAGTCATTTCCACAAATGACCCTGCGTGAAGCAGCAGAACTCACAGCCCAGGAGTAAGCACATGCCCACAAGAACACCACGCACATTGTGGCAATATTGTGAATTGGTGGCTGTTGCTACCGCCACAGTTGTGGCCACAGCCACCGCGGCACGGTTGCTTTGGTTGATTTGGTCACCTGTGTTTGGCACATAGTTGACCAGTATCGCGTGAAGTGCTATACTACACACTTATCAACAACGCTTTAAGGAGCACCAAATGACTACACTTGCTTACCCTACAAACCGTCCGTTTACGGATTGTGTGTCTAAAAAGACAGCATACAAAATCAATCGCAACAGCAAGTTCTATAAAACTTTGGTAGATTTCCAACTCAACCAACTGCCCATTGTAGAACTGATTTATGAATCGCATTGTTTTTACACTAACAAACAAATCAAGTTTAAAGGCACATTTAATGATTTGTTAAATGACTTTGACGCATATCGTGGTGCTCGTCGCCTGATTGATTCAAATGACCGTTGGGATGAAGGCCCAATCAAGATCAGTGATTGGACAGATGGCAATATGATAACCATGTTCTTTAGCAAAGGTGAATCCAGCAATGATAAGTTTCTTATTGTTTGGAAGGCCGCAGAATGATTGATTTTGCTACCATGCGTGATCGCATTGCCACAGACGCTTACAGCCTGGATCGCAACAGCCTGGGCTTTGACACTTGCTTTATCTTTTGGAATCAAGACATGAGTGAATGGATCATCATCCATCAACTGCCCACAGGTCATCGCACAGCCGGTGATTGGGATAATCTGGAGCGTCATCTTGATGCTGTGCCAGATCAGGAGATCGAGTCTTGGTATAATGAACACATCGCAGATGAATACGAACTGGAGTCCGCAGAATGAAAATCCGTATAACACAGACTGGTTTAAGAGAGTTTACAGATGTTTATGAGTTTGATCTCACAGATGAGCAGTATGCTGAACTCCGCCAGAATCTCAAAGATACAGATAGAACTCTGAATGACATTGAAGAGTCTGATGCTTATGATTTGGGTTTTGAACTCACTGATCCTGTTGAATCAGAACTGGGCGACATGGTAGAAGATTCAGTAGAAGTAGATCTGGTCAGAACCAAAAAGAAAATATTGGAGGCAGTATGAACCACCAACTCTTGATGGATCGCCTGCGTCTCCAAAGCATAATCCAAAGGCTGGTGCAAACGCACGGTGCGGATCAGTGCCTGGAACTCATGCAAGAAGCCCTGGTTCGAGAACTACCGCGTATGGATAAGTATCCAGTGCGGGCACAGCCACAAAAACAAATCAAGCACATGGCCTAAATCCCCGGAGAAATCCTGGGATTTTTTTTCTGGCATAAATAAACAGGACCGCAGTGCAGATCACCGTCTGGTGATTAAACGCAGTCCGAGATCGACGGACCCCATTAGTCTAACTTTTGGTTCCTATAAACTGTTGATATGTGCCATACATGTCGTCTCTTTCGATCCTGCACTGCTGTCACTACTATTCCAAGCCCAGGCGTGTGATTCGACGCCGACGGCGTTCTACTCCACAAGCCCGTTTGAGATGCATGCTGCGATAAGGACTCATGTGGAACTCCCGTTGTATCTGTTCATTGGGCATGAGAAACACCCGAGCCAGGTCATGATCTGACATTTTTTCAGCCACTGCTTTTGGTGTGGGCAGTTTGATCCTGATCTTGATACCATATCTGTGTCGCTTGTTGGCCACCATGATGTCCTGCATGTCCGCACGGTCTCCGATGATCAAGTGATCTGGATTCATGCAGGCCATGTTTGAACAGGTGTGCAACACCATTTCTTTTGAATCTATGGCACGACCGTATTTGAGGCGTGCTGCCACTCGGTGTGTGGTGACCATGATGTCTTCTCCATCACTGATGCGGATGGCACCTACCATGCCATATCCTTGTTTGTGCCGGCCAGCATTCCAGTGTGTGCAACCTTGTGCATTTGCATTGGGCACCTGATGTCTCTGGTAGTAATCCAACGGATCATGAGATCGTATACTTGTGTTCGAGGCTGTTTTTTGGCCATGATTATCTCCTTCAAGTGTATTTATGTCATAAATATACTATTAGCAAGGAACTCATATGAAATGGACATGGAACAGCACCACAGGCACAGATGTGGCCACACTGGTCAAAATGGCACAAGATCATTTCGAAACTGAAATAGATCGGGTGTTTGTGCCGGATCCCATTGCCTACGCAAGAAACTTGACCATGGCCACAGTGGCACAATTCTACAATCCTGGCCTGGAGTTGTTAAAAGTCGCTAAACAAGCAGAAACTGATCGTATCTTGGCTTATGTCTGGGCTATCCGCGGCGAAAAAACCCCATGGTCAGATGAGGAGTTGATTTGTGTAAAGATAGCACATGTGGACTTGACCTTGCCTGTTCGACAGAGATTACGCCTGGTCACAGGCATGGTTGTGTTATGGGAGACCTGGGCAAGAGAATGTGGAGTGAATATAGTGTGCAGCACTACCATGCGACGAGACCAATCTGGGTTTTTGGATCTGCATCGCCGGTTAGGATATGATGTGCGAGGATCATATGCTTATAAGAGATTGAACACGACACAAGCCACGCCTGCCGTTTCGTTGAGCCCCAGTTAGAAACACACAAAATCACTGGGTTCTTGATAGTGTTCCGGGTGTGTTGACCTCAAATGGGTGCTCTGCGTGTGTGGCGTCCTTCAAGATCCAAGGTAGCCTCAATCTTCCAAGCAAAGGTAGCAATCCGACCAATGTGATCTGCTGCCATGTTGTCCACATCTGGATAGTTCACTTGTCTCGCAGCATCAGCCAGATCATGATAAACATCAATCAAGGTGTTGAGATCTTCCCACACCGTGTGTAGCAATGCATCTGCGTCGCCTTCTACAGGCTCGTCATCAACTGAACTCAAGTTCATGGTATCTTCAATGCTGGTGGGCACGCCACCCAGACCGCATGATTGTATCTTTTCACCTACTGTATCAATGGTATCTTGTAAGAATTCATAGATGTGTTTTAGCAACTTGTGATCGCCGTAGAAGTTTCTACTGCGAGTGTTGATGTGTGCTATGTGTGCTCGTTGATAGGCCACAAACACACTGCCATAAGTGCGTGTGAGTTCTTCGTGTAGTTGATCTAATGGATTCATATATTACCTTGGTAGTCTGCTGTCGATGATATTGGGGTTGGCGTTGTATGCATCCAGTTCCTGTCGTGTCCAAGGACGACCTGTCATGGGGTTTAGATCGCTGCCACGCAAGCGACCTGTTTGTGGCACCATCATACCGGCTGAACCTGCGTTGCCGGGCATGAGTGCTGCTGTGAGTCCCACTGCCACAGGAGCAGCGTAAGGTGCTGCTGCTCTTCCGGCTGTGACCAAGCCTTGGCCTGCTGCTCTTCCGGCACTGACCAGGCCTTCTCCGGCTGCTTGTGCTCCTTGCATGACCTTTTCTGCTGCTATGCGTTGCATCTGGCGTGCGTAGTCCATGCCTCTTTGGATCACGCTGGGTTGTTGTGGAGCAGCAGGTGCAGGTGGTGCTGGTGGGGGTGCTGCAGGTGCTGCCACTGGTTCCACTACTGGATATTTGGCATTGAATCGTGCTTGACGACCTGCTTCAGTAAGAGCATCAGCAGCGGCTTTGGCTTGAGCAGCCTGGCTGCTTTGTTTCCAAGCCTGTATGCCTTTGTATGCCAGAAGGCCTTCTCCGACTTTGGTTGCTGCATCGGTTAGATTTTCTGGTGCTATGGCTTTGAGTGTTGTGGCACCTCGTTCCAACCAAGTAGGTTCCGGTGCTACATCTGCAGGATTAGTAGCAGGAACTTCTGCACTTACACTGGGAGGTTCGGTTGAACCGGCTGCTGAAGCACTGGCAGTAGGGGCTGGGCTTGATCTCAGATATTCTTCAATATCCTGGTCATTGTAGCCAGCGTCTCTGAGTTTTTGTATTCTTGGATCTTCCATTATCTATCTCCTGCTATGGCCGCCATAGCAGCCTGTTTGCTTTCTTTGGTGGGAAAAGTCCATCCTACTCCTGCTGTGTATTCTGGTGTGGGATATACACGGAATGCGTGTATGGCTGCATCACGATAACGCTGTTGTGCTTGTGCATCATTTGGATTGGCTGTGGCTTTTTCTGCAAAAGGTTTGATTAAGTCCAGGCGAGCACGATAGATTCCGTCGTATTGTTTAACTCGTTGATCTTCAATTTTCTGCCAGGCTTGATCGAACTGATCACGAGTGACATATTTACTGGCGGCCAACATAGCGGCTTTTTCTTGTGTCAAGTCTCCCATGTATGATCTGCGTGACAATCCAGTTAGAGCAGCAAATGGTGTTAGATCACCAATATTGGTCATGTTGGCTGCTTTGTTAGCAGTCTGTTCAGCATTGCTGATAGAACCTGCACCGCTGTTGGCTTTGAGTGTGGCACGATTTATACTGGTATTGGCTTGAGCATAACGGCTCAAAGCATCTTTTTGTGGTTGTGTAAGGCTCAATCCACGGATGTCATCTGCCAGGCGTTTACCGTTGTCGTCATCACTATAAGCACCTGCAGCCATTTCACGGATCAGTTTGCCAGCAGCAGCATATTGTGTGCCTGATCCATTCATGATACCAATAATCACAGGATCTTGCATGAGATCTTTTACTTGTGAACGAGTGACTCTTGCCACATCTCGTCCAGACTCGGCCTTGTCTTGCACAGTGGTTTTGTATGTGACAAAGTCTTTTTGTTCTGCTGTGCCAACTTCAACAGGTTGTTTGCCTTGTGCTTCTTCGATGGCCAAGCGTTTTTTGTTTTCGGCTTCGCGAGCAGCACGGGCTTCATCGGCGGCTCGTTTGGCGTCTTCTTCGGCCTTGAGGATCTGTGCAGGTGTTTTGCCTGCGGTAGAAACTGTTGTTGCACCGCCGCCACTGACCACAGGAACTACTGGACCTGCTGCCACTGCGGCTGGTGCTGCTCCTGATACTCCGGTTGCTTCAGGTGCTACTGCTCCGGAAACTGTGCTTGCTGCTGCTGGTGTGGCTGATGCGGCAGGTGCCACTGCGGCTGGTGCTGAACTGACCACACGATTAGTGGTTAGGTCAATCTGTGGAGGACCTCCAGCAAAATCCTTGATGGTAAAGTTGGTGCCCCATTTGGCATTGAATTCACCAATGAACTTGTTGTATGCTTCTGGTGCAGCACCTTGTATACGCATCTGTGTTTTGGCATAATCACCAGCCAGATCGATGTTTTGTTTTTGTATCTGTGCCTGTCGTTGCATTTCCAAGGTGCCGGCATTGCCTTGTGGACGGAATCCAGTCATACCTTTGCGTCCAGTGTCAGTTTGGATATAAGTGATTCCGGTAGTTTTATCAGAGATTGCACGACCCACTTCACCAGTGGTATCATTCACATAGGTGCCACCAACGATGTCCAACTTGCGTTGACCGGCACCCAACACAGCCACAAGATCATTGCTGTTGAGTTGTCGTCCGGTAGAACTGTCGTAGCCTTCCAATGGCACACCATCTGAACGCACCTTGATCAATGCGGTCTTGCCGTTGACATCTGTCATGGTGCTCCATTTGCTACCAATGCCCAGTTTGGCTGCTTCATCCGCAGCACTCTTTTCCATGCCTAATATGCTGAACAGCATGGCCTTGGCATAGGAACCTTGTTCGGATGATTTGGCCTGCAACATGCGAGCCAAGGCATTGGGGTCTTGGCGTGCTGCTTCCACTTCGCGAGTGGCTTTTTCTTTTTCTCGGGCTTGTGTCAAGTTTTCAACCACTTGATCTCTTGCCAAGGCTCTGAGCCAAGGTTGAGCAGCAGAGTCTTGTGCCAAGGATACCATGGCTTCGGGCTGTGCCTGGGCAGCAACAAATCTATTGTTGGCTTCAGCCATGGCCTGTTGTGCTGGAATTTCACCGGCTGTGCCTTCTTGTGTGGCAGTTCCGCCCTGACCTAACACAGCACCCGGTCTTACACCTGCATTTGCTGCCGGGGCTGATGACATGATTGTTTCTGTTTGTATTGGTGCTGCTGCCTGAGCAGGTGCTATGGGACCCACTGCACGAAGATACTGTTGTGTTTCTGCAGGCAGTTGTGCCACATTCAGTTGGCCACCATTGGCTGACACATTTCTACTCACACGACCTGGACCACCATTGTATGCTGCTGTGGCTTTTTGCACATCGCCACCAAAATAGTTCAGCAGGCCTTGGAAATATCTCTGTCCAAAAGCACGATTGCCTTCGGGTGTGCTAATTTCTTCCATGGTGGCTGGCCTCACGCCGTATCCGGGATTCAATGCTGTGGCGGGCATGACCTGTGCCATGCCCAAAGCACCTTTTGGACTGGTCAGGATCTGACCATTGCGATCATATTGTCTGCCACCAGATTCGGCCTGGATCATGCGGTTATACACAGCGCCAGTATCCACTTCTGCTGGTTGAACTGCTTGAAAACCTCGGGTGGCGGCCTCACCTGCACCATACACTGTGGGTGTGAGTGTGTTTTCTGGACCAAGATCACGCACATTGCCTGATATGGTCATGTTTTGTTCACCAGTGACAGGATCAGTGGTGATTGTTTGTTTCACAGGGGTTCGTGCTGCTGCTTCTGCTGCCAGACGCCGTTGGCGTTCTTCTTCAGTTTCAGGCATCTGATAATCAGCAAAATCTCCCAAATTGTAATCGTAAGGTGAAAGGTTTGCCATATTATAGTCCTGGGAACTTGAAGTCTACGCCTGCTCGGTATCCTTGGCTGCTTACTGTGCTGCTTTGTGTGCCACGGAAGTCAGGTGTATAAGTGCTGGCTGGTGTTCCAAAGATCACAGAAGCGTATTGATTGTATAGTTGTTGTGGTGTCATTGCGGCTGTGACCTGTTGTCCAGCAGCACCCAGGGCCTGTCCAATACCACCTTGACCCAGTTGTGCCAGGCTGCTGCCTGCCGATAGTCTTTGTGAGTTGATGTCTCTCAACACACCAGCGGCTGCGGCCTGTTGTGCTGCGGCAGCATTGCCTGCCAACTGTGTGCCGGCCAATGCTTGTCTTGCTGACCCCAACTGACCTGCACCACCAAACATGGCTGCTTGATTGGCCAGGTTCTGTTGATATTGTGCCTGTGCTGGCATCATGGCAGCATCCAGTTGTTGGCGTTCGTATTCTGGAGTGAATAAATTCTGCAGGCCGGTGATACCACTGCGTAAAGCACTTTCACCTGTGCTGCCCAGGGTGTTCTGTGCTGCACTGGCTGTGCCTGCGAGATTCTGGGCTGCATTGGTCACGCCAGGAGCACCGGTTTGATACAGATTGCTGGCACCACGCACGGCTTGTTCGTAGGTGGGAGCAATAGTTTCTGTAAAGAACTTGTTTTGTGTGGCTATCTGTTGTTGTTGTTCAGGTGTTAGTCCAGGCGTTGTGACCTGTGTTCCACCACTTTTTCCAAAACTCATTGAGTGTCTCCTACCATTGTAATATTTAGTGTATTCATTGTTTTGTAGTCTTATCTTGGGGGTGCTACTGGTCCGGCCACTGCTGGTGCCGCACCTGTTTGATTCAGTGCGGCCAAGTATTGTGCCAGGTTGATTGGTTGATACATCTGTTGCAGGCCCCATGGCTGTGCAGGTGCGTTGGGTATCATGTTGTAGTTAGGCAGATCGGCCGCTGTGTTTATAAACGGATGATTGCCCCAGTAATACTGTGCTTGAACCGGTGATGTGGTCTGATAGAATGGTTGTGCCTGTATGAATCCTGGATTCAAGCCTGGCAATGGCAAGTCAGGCAGATTGCTCCAGTGTAATGGTCCCAAACTGGGGTTTACAGGAGCAACTGCTCCACCACCACTGTGTCCTGAACCACCACCACCAAGACCGGCACCAATACCACTGCCTATGGTGCCACCTAATGTGCTGCCCACATCCACTGTGGGCGGTGCGATGCCTTCTGTGCCGCCAGGCAAACCAGCACCGGCATTGGCCATGTTGCTTTCGCCTGGCTTGCCTTGGAAGTTTTCTGGTGGAGCAGCATCTGGTAGATATGCTCCTTGTGTGGGTTCTACTGGTCCAGGAACTTGACCTTCTGTGCCTCCAGGTAATCCAGCACCGGCATTGGCCATGTCGCTTTCTCCGGGTTTGCCTTGGAATGGTCCAGTATCCACAGGCCCGGGTCCAGGTTCTACTGGTCCAGGAACTTGACCTTCTGTGCCACCAGGCAAACCAGCACCGGCATTGGCCATGTCGCTTTCTCCGGGTTTGCCTTGGAATGGTCCACCATCACTGCTACCAGTATCTCCGCCAGGAGATGCACCAGAATCTCCACTGCCGGATCCTGTGCCAGGAGCACCTGTGCCTCCAGCATCCGCACCCGAACCGCCGCCAAATCCACCATTTTCACCACCACCAAATCCACCGCCTTCACCACCGCCGGCTTCACTCATGGCCATGGCTGGTAGATAAGCACCTTGCGTGGGTTCTATTGGCAATGTGGCAGCAGCAGCATCTGCGGCTGCTTGTGCGGCTGCTTGTTGTTCGGCCACTTGTTGACCCATACTCATTGGGTCCAGTTCCATGGGATTAGCAGCAGGGATTATGGTGCCTGTGTCACTCACTGTGGCACCAGCACTACCAACTATATCGCTGATGCCTTGACCAATCTGACCACCAATATAACTGGAAGCACCACCTACCACAGCATCTTGTAATACCTGTCCGGCATTGTTGCCTTCAGCAGCACTGATGGTTCCGGCCACAACACCTGTTCCGATGGCAGTGGCAGCAATAGCACCCACGGTACCCAGACCTATTGCGGCTGCCACTGTGGTTCCAATAGCAGCACTAACTCCTGTGACGGCCAGCACTGCTGGTATGACGGCTACTGCTGGCATTATTTCTTCTCCAATGTATAAACGGTGTAGGTCTTACCATCTTGACCTGTGGTCTCACTTGTGGTCCAACCCATGCGGCTGCGTCGGGCCAATATGCCAAACTTGGGATCATCTGTATAACTGTAGATCTTGGTAGCACCAATCTTGTAAAGATATTTGGCCAGAGCCTTCATGTCTTTGGTATAGGCATCTGATGTTTTTTCTTCACCCATGGTGTGAAACTCAATCACACCTTTTTCTTTGACCAAGATCAGAAACACCAAGTTGCCCAGGTGAACCAACTTGGCAGCAGGCTGTTGAATCAAGGTGGCCAAATCAGCCATGAGTCGCTTGGCTTTTTCTTCACTGCCAGTTTCCTTGCGGAAGTATTCCATGCAGATGTCAGTGACTTCTTTGATTTCTTGGGGGGATAATGCTGTTTGGGTCATAATGATATTTATAGGGAGTTATGATATCTTGGTCACAGGCCATTGGTCTTTGACTGTTTTAAGATAGGTGGCAAACCGTCCGGTGCGGGCTGCGTCACCAAACACTCCTGCCTGTATGTCATCATACAGGAGATTCAGTTGCTGACCAAGATTGCGATATACTTCTTCACGATGGCGTCGATTCTGATTGCTCACATGATCCGCAAGATCAATAGTGATGCCATCAATTGAGGTTATGAGAACTGAGTGTGCGAGATCGTCAGCCATTGGACACCGTAAAACTGGTTGATAACACATTGCCTGTCATGGCAAATGTTGGATTTAAACTGGCAAACAATGCCACACCCACGATAACACTGGTAGTGGATGACCATGATCCTACTGGAATAGTCACATTACTGACCACAGGTGCTACCACACCACTAAAACTGGTAGTTCCTGTGAGATTCACAGCACTACCTATACTGGTATAACTGGCTCCGGGCAAAGCATTGCCGCCTGCTGGCACCAGGGTTTTGTAGTAGTATTGCACATAGGGAAAAGTCACACCGGGAGTGCCCATGGTAAAAGCAATATTTGATGCAAAGGTAAAGGTAAATCTTGGATTGGAGGCTCCGGGCACACTATACGCACTTGAATAGGGCAAGGTAACTGAAGCCAACACCAGATCATACCAGTTCACAGTGGTCTGACTCCATCCTGTGCTGCCCGAAAATGCACGAGGAGTAGCAGTGATCGAGATAGTGCCTGCTGGATTTGGAACCAGGCCAGGCGTGAGATTGTTGTAGGTCACGATGCTGTTGGCCAGGCTACCTGCCAAGATCACATTGCTTACTGTGACATTGCCACCAATGTTCACATTGCCACCAAATCTGGCATCACCATCTGTAAAACGCAACCAATAACCTGGGCTGCTGTAGTTGCCTAACACACCATTGGTAGATATGATATTGCCAGCATACACATAGTCTGACGATATCTGTGTGGCTGTGATTGTGTTGGCCACTATCAAGTTGCCAGTGATGGTGTTGGCAGCAATCTTGGAACCTGTGATGGTAGATGCCGCAATCTGGCCAGCAGTGATTGTGTTGGCAGCAATGTTGTTGGCAGTGATGGTAGATGCCGCAATGTTGTTGGCAGTGATAGTGCCTGTGGCAATCAAGTTGCCTGTGATCGCACTCAATGCAATCAAGTTGCCTGTGATGGTGTTGTTGGCGATCAATGTGCCTGTGATGGTGCTGTCAGAGATCTGGGCAGCATTGA
>Ga0114963_10001016_pt1 | contig 19370 bp, 21 predicted proteins | sample C_131016_EF_Meta_FD_87019 | JGI IMG/M metagenome (GOLD analysis project Ga0114963, IMG submission 87019) | Freshwater microbial communities from Lake Croche, Canada to study carbon cycling - C_131016_EF_MetaG | ecosystem: Environmental > Aquatic > Freshwater > Lake | place: Lake Croche, Canada...
AGGTAATTGGTAATGCTGATAATCCAGCTATAGTAGGAACTACACCATTGGAATGGATTGTTTTTAATGTAGTTAAATTTGATTTGGGTCCTGGTTTAACTTATACAGGTCCCACCACAAATACTATACAAGTAGACGCTGGTAATGGCCTCGATTTCAGTGGGAATCAATTACAAGTAGACACTGGTAATGGCCTCGATTTTAGTGGGAATCAATTACGAGTAAAATCAACATTAAATATTGAAAATATCAATTTATCCGGTGGTATAAATGTAGTGGACAAAAGCAAAATAAATTGTATTCAAGTTTCAAATACAATAGACGATCGAATAACGTTTCATAATTACACATATTCGTCAATGTATAATGGATACAATTATTATGTATTTACAACAAATGATAATTCGGGCGCATTTATTTCGACAGCAGATATTTCAATAAATATTTTATTGGTTGGTGGTGGGTGTAGCGGTGGTTTAGGTAGTAATACTTCTGGTGGTGGAGGTGGCGGAAGCGTTATAAATAGCACCCTTTCTATAAGTAAAGATAATATATATAATGTCAATGTCGGATCAGGGGGTGTTCCCACGAATAGCAGCGGTATACAGAATGGAGTTCCGGGAGAAAACACGTATATTATGAATAATCAAACAGGTACAGATATTTCAATAGCAAATGGAGGGTCTTATCCAGGAAATGGAGGTTACGGTTATGATGGTATAAATCCAGGAAACGGGACTGACGTAAGTAACGATCCAAACATTCCATATTACAATGGCTCTACATTAATTTTTGGTGCTTCTCCACTTTATTATGGTGCTGGTGGAGGTGGAGTAGTATATTATAATTTAACGGGCGGTACAGGCGGTACGATTTACGGAGGAGGTCAAAATGGTGGGTCTTCGAGTTTACAACCAACTCCTGGGCAAAATTATATTGGGGCTGGAGGTGGAGGTGGAGGTTCCAATGAAAGCGTAAATAGTTATCAAGGAGGGTCAGGTATAGCCATTATATGGGTTCCATTGAAAGGTTTGTTAAATGTGTCCGGTGATGCGAACATTTCACTAACTTGTTCAGCTGCTAATTTTGTAAATACGTCAGATTACCGCATCAAAACAAATGTCGAACTCTTAAACAAAGATTATATAATTGATCTCCTAACACCAATAAAATACACAAATACAAAATTAAACAAGACAGATTTCGGGTTAATCGCACATGAATTACAAGAAATCTATCCAGAATTAGTGAGTGGAGAGAAAGATGGTGTTGAATTACAAACAATCAACTATACTGGTCTTATTCCAATATTAATCAACGAAATTAAACAATTGAAATCCAATTACAATACGTTAAAAGAACGATTAGAAAATAAAAATGATTCGAAGTAAACGCATAAATTTAATATTATTATAAAATACAAATATAACCATGTCGACATACGAAAAATTTATGAAACCAATACTAAGCCCAATTTTATTAAATAGACATAAACACCCACGTGACGATAATATTGTATTTATTGAAGAAGGACATAAATACAATATAAAAACCGATCCAAACAGCAAATACACTTCTGTAACCACGTGGAATCATAGTCATTTCCCGCATTTTGACGCGGACGATGTAATCAAAAATATGATGAAGGGTAAAAATTGGAAAGAAGGGAACAAGTATTGGGGTATGAGTCCCGATGAAATCAAAACGCAATGGAACACAAATAGAGATTCCGTTTCCGGTGCTGGCACTGACATGCACTTTGAAATTGAATGTTTTATGAATGATAAACGAATCGCTTGTGAATACACTCATAAAGAATTATTTGAAATATATAATTCAGATTATATTAAAAAATCCAAACATGAAGATAAACCATCAGAATGGAAATATTTTATTGAATTTGTTAGAGAAACACCTCATTTAAAGCCTTATCGAACCGAATGGACTGTTTATCACGAAGAACTGAAATTAGCAGGGTCTATTGATATGGTTTACGAAAATCCTGATGGAACCTTGGCTATTTATGATTGGAAACGTTCGAAAGATATTACAGCGGTTAATAATTTTAATAAGTATGCTTTAACAGAATGTATTAGTCACATGCCAGATTCCAACTTTTGGCACTATGCGTTACAATTGAATACATATAAAGCAATATTAGAAGAAAAATACGATAAACAGATAACTGACCTGTATTTGGTAAGGCTTCACCCAAACAATGAAGACAAAACTTATGAACTAATAAAATTACCCGATCTATCAAAAAATATAAATGAATTATTTGAAGAAAGAATAAAAGAAATTACAAAAGAAAACGCTTAAAATAATCTTTATAGTAAAATATATATTTAATTATGGAAGAATCAATTGATGATGGTTTAAAATTTTTTATATTTTCATTATATTTTTTTTGTTTTTTTTTTATGATTTATAATGGATATGATAGTTACAAAAACCTAATTTATTTAGATAATGAAGAAATATTGAAAATAAACAACGACAACGGTAGTGATGAAAAAAAAGGATTAGACAAATCAGAAGAAGTGAAAAAAGACATTGTTCATGAGATACCATATGAAGAAAAATATTTGATACAAGTACGTAGTATGAAAAATGAATATGTATTTACTAATGAAGAATTAGAAAATGAAGAATCAAAATTGAAAGAGTTGATAGAAGAATACAATAAAAAGCAAACCTATGAAATCCTTGAATTAAAAAGTAAGATACGTGAATTATATTATGATTTTGAAAATCTAAACAATGATGAAACGTCGATGGAAAAAGATGTTTCTTTAATAAAAAAGATAGCAGATTCAGTTCAAAATGAAATAAATATAAATGAATCCAAATTAGAAGAACTACAAACTATCAATTCAAAAGCAACAAGCGATTTCGCAAAACAAGCCAGGCAATTTATTATCGATGAGCAGCTAAAAAAATATAAAACTAGATTTATTATAGAGTTAACTCCATTGGGAAATGTATTAATGTTTTATAATCATGATAAATTAGCGTTTGATTACTATTCGGATTCTGCTATTCCGTATAGATTTTTAGAAACTGTAGCTAGAAAGTATGTAATAATTTACAAATATCGTCCTTTATACATTGATATGGAAGAAGAGTTGAAAGACTATGAAAAAAAATTAAATGATGCTGCTAATGCTAATGCTAATGCTATAAAAAGTGAAAATATAGCAGATGGTAAACAAGATGTTAAGAAAAACATTTTTGCTAAGTTTAAAAGTTATAATAAAGAAGCTGGTACTGGAAAGGTAAATACAGCCCCGCCACCAAAAAATAGTATTCCTCAAAATAGAATGATGGTGTCGTCGTCGTCTTCTGTAAATTCAAATAGTGATAAGATATTATTAAAAGAAAAATCAAATCGATATTCATATCAAGGTAAATTTGCGAATTTTAACATATTACAAAAGATAGATAAAAAGATTATAAATAAAAGGTATGGTATGACTTTTGCTGATTTCAAAAAAATAAAACCTGAGTATAATATAAGCTGAAATGAAAACGAAAATGAATGTTAAAAAAACAAAAAAACGGAATAAACGCAGTTATAAAACCCATTATCTTGTAGGCGGGAGTGATGGTATAGGTGATCCAAATAACACTGATCTCAATACACGAGAGATCGTGAATAAAATAAAATCAGAAAGAGAATTCAATTTAGGAAATTCAGAAATTGTAAAAAAATCAATTAATTTATTGAAAGGATTATTTGTGACAGCAACAGAACGCATTGCTAAATTAGCAAATGTAAATATAGATGACTCTTCTGATATAAATACAAAATTAGATGAAATAAAACAAGCGCTAATAAATCCAGAAAATAAAGAAAAATTACGGGAGATCGTTAGTCAATTGGCCGAAAATGGCACAATTATAATTCAAGCCGGAAGTCCATTTTTCAAGGAATTTATGGAAAAAGCAGTGAATATTGGAACGAAAACTTTATCTGAAATTGGCGAATCCATTGTTAAAATTGGATTAAATGTTTCAGAAGAAATACCGGGTCTTGGCATTCTTATTGGCACGATAAGATCATTAAGCAATGCTGGAGAAGCATTTGTAGCATCTACCAATGCGATGAGTGAAATTATAACAGCTTCATCAGACGCTATTAATGCCGCAACCATGAATTATAAAAAAATAATGGATGAGAAAAAACAAAGTATGAATCGTATTCAAAATTCGATGAATAGTTTTACACAACCGATGACAAATGCGATGACAAATATGAATCAGATACCCCCAATTACATCGAAAACAATGCCTGGATATAAACCAATTGTAGGAGGTTTTGGTGCTAAGAAAAAGAAAACACTCAAACGCCATACACGATCGTCATATAAATAAAAACAAATGTTTATTTCTGTTTATTTTTCCACTCTTTGAATCCATTGCTTTTATAAATATTAAAAGAAGTACCCAAATGTTCTTTTGCTATTAAATACGCTTTTTTTTGTAGTTCATTTAAATGTGACAAGTAATCATAAATTTCTTGTTGTTGTTCATGATTATAAGAATAAATTATTTCCGGTACAGGAAAATCGAATGTATCAAAAATAGTATCACTTTTCTTTTCATTTACCATTTTATATATTAAGTTTTATATACTAGATATTCTAAGTATCAATCGTATCAATTTATTTTATAAATCATTTTTTTGTAAAATAAAAAATTGAAATATTTATAATGAGGAAACACAACACATAAGTAATTAAACTCACCATTAATCAAAAAATGAATACTATAACTATCACAGAAATACAAAAAGAAGAAATCTTCATCGAGAAGAATAGCAATAAAAAAAACAATATTTATCGCTATAAATTTTCAGATCATTTTATCGAAGAAATGTTTCGTTTTTCAAAAATTCATCAATATGATGAAAGAAAAGAATTCAAGGAGGCGTGGAATAATTGGATTGTTGATAATAATCCAATTATTGAAGATGAAACAAAACGTTTATTGGATTTAGAATATACCGGAGATATAATGGATAAAATGTTTAAAAGCGCGCGATATTATTTCCGAAAAAAAGGAACCGAAAAAAAAGAACCACGTAAGCGCTGCGTATATGTTGGAGCATTAAAAGAGTTATTAGATGCTATGGATTACCATATTAAATCAAATATGGATAAAAGGGATTATAAACCGTCGGATGGGTTTTCCGATTTCTGTAAAGACCATATAGATTTGTTAAAAAATGAAATAGACCGATTAGTAAGTTATGATATAAAAGATTCAAAACAAATAAAAAATAAAATTAAAAAAACATACAAAAATAGATATTTCATGATAATAAATAATTAAATATAACAATTTCATAACATGTAAAAATGTTTATAGGTGTGAATGTCAATACAATCCCTAGAATGGGGTTTTTTGATCGAGAAGAATCCAGAGAATCCAGAGAATCCAGAGAATCCAGAGAATCCATCAGATTAGTTGAATATGATTTTTTTGTTAAAAATGAAATCGAAATTAGCAAATTAGTAAATGAAAAAATGCGATCGCAGTTATTTCCATTCATAACTATAAAGGAATACGAATTTATAAAAGTTGGTGAATATAACAAACATAATTTGCTAATTGCTAGTAAAAGCAAAAAGCTACTCGATAATAAACGACATGTTATTTTAAAGTATAATTATAACACTACAACATATGAACCATTCATAAATTCTATTTTTAATTTTCATAATGATTGTATCTTTGTGAATCTTATCTTTATTTATGAGGAAATTGTCGAAAATCTCTTTTTTTTGAGGGAAAAATGTGATATCCGAATAGTAGATTTTTCTTCTAAAAATTTATTATATTGTGAAACCAAAGGACATATTTATTTTCAAAATTTTGAAAAATGTCTGAAAAACAAAGATGTAGTTACAAGCGCAAAGATAAATGATTTCATTAAGATAATAGAAAATATAGATTTTTATAGTAACAAACATTTTGATTTATTTTTAGCCAAACAAATTGTTGTGAAAAAAGATTTATTTCTAGTTTTTTCAAATTCAAATATAGTTGATGAATATCTGGATAATTTGTTTTTTTTAAAGTCATTCCCTGAAAATACACGATTACAATGGAAAACAAAAATAATGTCTGAATTTCAAAAAAAGAGAGAAATTTATAAAAACATTGTTGGTGTTGAATGTCGCGATGAAACTGAAACACCCAACTGGCAATCGTATTTGAGATCAATAGTGAGTTGTTCTGATGAAACATCATGGGGTTGGAGCAATTTCTCTCTTAATTGTTTATTTTTGAATATTTCTATTGCTTTTATTCGGGTTTTTCAAATACAAGAAAAAGATTCAATATTACACAAATATATTGAATTTTTAATGAATAATATGATGCGACCCATAAATAACAAAGGTTCGGACAATTTCAGATATTATTTTGAGGAAAATTATGAAAAAGATTACAAGAAGATTAATGATATGTTTAATTTTAATAAGCTGTCTAGAGAGAAACAATGTCAATTATATGATTTGTTGTTAGCGGGTTAAATGTTATTTATTTTTTATTTTGAGTTTTTGGATTGTGACGCATAGTTCTTCTTTTTGTACCTTGTCTCTTTTTAACTCTTCTAGATTTGTGTTTTCTGGTTTTTTTGTTTTCATGTGATACATGTTTTGTCATTTTTGTCATACTCATATAAGACCGCATTTCATTTTTACGAGCACTAGCATCTTTCAATGCTTGTTTGAAACTATAATTTTTATCTTTATTGTGTCCTTCATGGTATATTTTTTTAACGAAATCATTCCAAGCTGTCATTTATAATATATGAATATATTATAATTTTAGAATACTCCAGACACTGCCCTAAACATGATTGATTGAATTATTCAAAAGTATAAAAAAAAAATGATATAAAATATGTTATTTATTGCGAAATTAATAAATACTTTGTAAAATGGTTAAAAACACAACTGGGGGTAGTAAAGCAAAAGGACAAGCAAGGAAATTTGTAAACGCACCAAAACAATCAAATAATTTGAGAGTATCTCAAGATGAATGTGAAGTGTATGCGCAAGTTACTAAAATGTTAGGAAATGGTATGTGCCACGTTCTTTGTATAGATAATAACACGCGGCTTTGTCATATAAGAGGTAAATTCCGTGGAAGAGGTAAAAGAGATAATTTTATTAGCAATAACAATTGGGTACTAGTTGGTTTAAGAGAATGGGAATTGGATAAACAAGATACATCGAATAAACCCAACGCTAAATTACAAAATTGTGATTTGTTAGAAGTTTACTCGCAATTAGACATTGATCGTCTTAAAAATACAATCGATGAGGATTGGAGTATTTTCAACAACGGATTTGATAAAAATAAAAAGGAAGAAGATGATTTCGATTTTATTGATGAGAAAAATAGTGAATACATAGAACTTATCGAAAAAGAATTGAGTAGTGGAAATAATAATATTAGCATTAAAATTCAAGAAGAAGAAGAAATAAATATCAATGATATTTAGATTTATTTTGTGTAAATAAAAAAATTGATTTATATATTTTTTTATTTACTATTTGTAAATTAAAAAACTAATATTACAAATATTAACAATGACAACTAACAACGCAACTACAAACAACCGTTTCTCTAATTTATTAGGAAAGGTCAATGATAAAACCCCTGAAATACAAAAAAAAAATTCCAATTCGAATCATTACCCAAATTCAAAACTAAATACAAATACAAATAAACTAAATGCGTTTAAAAGCGATAGGGAGGAGTTAAAACAAAATAATATTTTAATGGGTAGAAAGAGATATGAAGATAGATTAAAAGAAGAACAAATCAATAGACGTTTATTCATGGAAGAAAAGATTAAAAAAGCAAAGGAAGATGAGATCAAAAAATTGACAAGTGTTGACGCGTTCCCGGAGTTGAAATCTTTGAAAACAGACGTAACCAAAAATGATAATAGCAACGAAGTAAAAACAAAGGTAGAATCTAACAATTATATAAATAGAATATTGAAGTTTCAAGATGATGAGAGCAACATTTGTAATTTAGAAAAAGAAGAAAAAACAGACGAATATGTTAGACCAGGTTGTGTTTGTATTCAATTGGATAAAGCTACTAACACAGAAATATGGAGATATTGTGAAAAAAATCAACAAAATGAAAAAGAAGAAGACGAAATCGAAGAGGAAGACCCATATATTGTATTTGGTAGATTGACTGAAATGTGGAATAATCGCCGATTGGATTATATTAACAAATGGGGTATGGAAGACTATGAAAATACATTTATGTTTTCAAATTATGAAATTTTAGTAGACGAATTTTAATATATAATTAATTATATATATGGGAGAAGAATATATAGAAAGATATTCAATAAAATATCAATCGTTTATATCAACAGGAACGGATGACACACCAAGAAGAATAGATAATCCTGACCCATACCCCTTCGGGACGTCTAATATAGTAGCTATTATTCTAGAAATACTAGTTTTAATAGTAGGATCAATGGGACTGTCTTCAATAATATATACACATGTTACAAAGACTAACAAAAGAACATCCATAGCAATAGCTTCAACGGTTATTTCGGGCATAATATATTTGTTTTTTATGGTCCTATTATTTTTTTTATACTCTTCGTGGAAGCCACAACATAATAATTTGAATAAAATTCCGAACATAGAAATCCCATTTATGGGGACCATGAACACAAAATTATTGTTACTAATAATGTGTGTTTGTTTTTTAATATATTTAACAACTACGTGTCTTGGTGTAATAGAACGGCAACCTGGAGATTTAAATTCACAATCATATGCTATGATTGTAATTGCTTGTGTTTTTTCATTTATTCCTTTGATAATTATGTTTAATTCATCTACTATAGAGGATAAACAAAGTTACTCATTTTTAGCAGTATTTGGATGCGCGTTTGCTAGTCTAGTGGGAGCAATAATAATATTAGCAAAACCAAACATAATAACTGTTTCAACCACCAATGTGTCAGATTATAAAAAAAACAGTATTGAGAGTCGGTCAGAAACAGACGAAAAACGAGATGTTGATCTAACATATTATAGAATTTATTTGTTATTAACCGGATTATCATTAATTGTTATTATTCCGTTGATGTGAATGATGGTCGATCCTACTGAAAATAAATATAGTTATTATATTCTAATCGCTATAGAAAGTTTAATTGTCATATTTTCTTTGTATCAAATTATCAATACACCTAAAATATTTTCATCAGCATCTCAAGGAGTTTTAACATCATCATTGTGTCTATTGTCACTTGGTTGTTTTATTTCTGTAGTATCTATAGGAGTGCAAATATATTGTCATCGTAACAAAATGTTAGACACCTCGAAATATGAACGTTCGTTGTTTGCATTTAAAATGGGTTTAATACTTATTGGAATCGCGGACACAGTAATTGGCTATAATTTATTTTAGATATTAGAAATTCAATATTCAATAAAAATGCGATTTCGATATAATATTATTTTTACATGTAATAATAATGACTACTATGGATTTAGATGAATCGTGGATAAATGAATTTGAAAAAACTGACAAATTATTTTGTAAATTCTACAAAGAAGACAATTATTACGTGGACATTCAATACATTTATATCAACAAAGATAATGAAATTGAAACAACACAAAAAGAAACCTTGTTGTTTCAATCCCCAAATGTGATTACGAGAGAAGAATTAATCTCTCTGCTAAAAAAAAAGATCATACATAATAACAAACAATATAATTTATTAACATTATTGAATTACAATATAGATGTCAACCCAGAAGAAATAAACGCATTTTTAAAGTCAAAAAATACATCTTACTATAACGATCGTTTTCTAAAAAAACTAAATTCCGTGGATACTATATTTTTTGATAAAACCATAAACATGTATCAAGATTTGAATAATTTATTCATTATTTTTTATGAAAATTCGGGTAACAAAACTGTCAAAAATACTACGAAAAAAATTTATTTACACAAAAAGAACACAAAATCATTGTGAGTGTTGTGGGGTTTCTAACCCTTGCTCAGCAGTTCTTTCTTCTTTCTCTCTTCGAAGAATTGAAATAAAGATTTCTTTCAATTCTTTTTTCAAGTCTATATTTTCACAAATCGGAAGTTTTAGTATTTTTTCTGGAATAGTAGTGAAACCAGAGCCTCGTTTTAAATGTGTCTTCTCTTTGAATAAGATATAATCCAGGATTTTCACCATCTTTTCATTATGTTCCATCAATTGATCTCTAAAAATATGATAATTGCTTTTATAAATATATCGATTGTAGTTTCCTTCTTGATAAATTTTATAATATCTATCCATATAACTTTTATTCTTGATAAGACCAATTCCCTCTATCCGATTTTTGGTATTATTCATTTCAATTACAAAAACACTACTATCTAGACAAATACGTGGAGACATTTCCAAAGGTGAACCATATATACACGGTATTTTATACTTATTTCTATAATATACACTCTCTTCCCATGTATCATTGTTGTATCGTGTAGTGACAATCGAAATCATAAGGTTTCAAAAAACATAAATATTTGTACATTTGAAATATAGATAAAAAATAATATCAATTTTAAATGAAAATATAAATATAAATATAAAAATTACATTTATATAATGACGTCGACCATTGATACAAATGTTTCCAATTATACTTTGTCTGAATTAATGGCTATAGTTGAATTGAATGATTTAGATCCAAAAAATATAGTTGAAAATACATATGTATACATAGAAAAATATAAAAAAAGTGATCCGCAATTGTCCAGTTTTTTCAGAGAAATACAAAGTCAATTATTACAATATTCTCAGACATTATACAATGAAGATAGCAAAGAATCCGCTATTTATCCAGCTGGAGAAAAACAAGTAAATGATAGATATGAGAACGAGTATCTCAAGCAAAATGATCAAAATCAAACAAATAAAATAACAGAGAGAAAACAAAGGATTGGGGTTTTCGGCGATGAACATGTTCCTATGACGAGAGAACAATTGGGCGTTAACGATACTTTCAATGTCACTGTAAAACAGGATTCATTGAATCCTAATTTGAAAAATACAATAGCTCGTTTCGTCAATTTAGACAGTCAATTTAGACAGTTTAGTGGTGCGAATAATAGTTCTACAAATTATACGTTGGATTTATCTGATACATTAAAAAATGTGCTATCCATGAGATTATATTCTTATCAAATTCCATTTTCATGGTATGCTATAGATACGTTGTATAACAACACATGTTTTTGGATTACAGATGGTAGTAGCAACGTAACTATTACTATGCCATCTGGTAATTACACACCAAGTCAATTCGTTGATAAGTTGAACACTGCTTTTCTGGAAGCTGGTTTTACATTTCCAGCTGTCCCAGGATATGTCGCGGCAAACACGCCCGTTTTTTATGATGTAAATAGTGGTAAAATAACGTTGTTTTTGTATGGCGGCGCAATTAATACGTCACAATACAATTTTACAATAACGAGAGAAACTATCATTACTTTTTTTGATTTTACAGCCAATTTACAATGTTATGTCAGCTGTATCAACAACAACAATTATCTGAATCAAACGCTTGGGTGGCTCATGGGTTATAGAGTGCCATATGAATTTGTTGACGCAAGCGGCAATCGTGGAACGTCTATTCTGGATTTAATAGGAACGAAATATTTGATCCTGGTAATCGATGATTATAACCAAAATCACGTAAACAATACTTTAGTTTCTATTACAGAATACTCAAACACATTAAAAATACCCAATTATTACTCACCAGATTTGCCAACAACTTGTTTACCTGTTATGAACCCAAATTTATCTCAAATTGTGAATGAAGCGAACCTGAATTCGGTTTTTGATAATCAGGGTCCCATCACAGATAACGGTCTTTTAATCGCTGGAAAATATGAAGTGAATTATAATAAAATTCCAGTAGTTTTACCCAGTGCTCCGCGCACATTGACGCAAGCACAATTGTATACAATTAACGAAATAAATAAAAATCAATTTCAAACTAATTATAGAGCAAAAGCTCCTACTAGTTCAGACATATTAGCGATTATTCCTGTGAAAACGTCCGGTCTCCAAACTGGAAATGTTTTAGTAGAGTTGACGGGTTCTCTCCAGGATAATATAAGAACCTATTTTGGTCCTGTAAATATTGAACGAATGGCTGTCAAGTTGCTTAATGATAAAGGGCATGTATTGAATTTGAATGGTTTAGATTGGGCGATTACCTTGATATGTGACTGTTTATATCAATACTAGTCTCGAGTGACACACGCCAAAAATAAAATATAATTATTTTATATAATAATTATGTTTACAACAATATCGACAATTGTAAAAAAAATAGGTGAATTTGGGCCTCTTATATTGTTGGTCACATCAATTATATTATTACGAAATAAGACAACTATGTTGACGTACTATATCTTATTTTTTATTTTTAGTATTTTGTTGAATATAATTTTAAAAGGTATTCTTCAGCAACCACGGCCATCGATTGATGACAAAACATTCAATACAATGTTAAAACACAAAGATAGATATGTATATAAACATGGTATGCCATACGATATTTTTGGTATGCCATCTGGTCACAGTCAATCTGTAATTTTTTCTACTGTTTATATTTATTTTGCTTTGCGCGATGTTAAAACGACAATCGCGTATCTGGTGGTAACCTTGATTACTTTATCTCAAAGAGTTATCGATAATCATCACACAATTCTTCAAGTTATTGTAGGTTCCATTATAGGTATACTTTTAGCTTATAGTGGTTATGTTCTCTCAAAAAAAAATATACAAGGTAAATTAACAAACAAAAAAGAGGATTATGGACCTATTTGAAATCCGCGTTTTTCTTTCTATTATATATAATGTGCGGACAAACCGAATTACAAAAGGCTTTGGTATTTTTTCAATTTACAAACCCTGGTGCTTCTGTAAGTTATCGTAATGGAGGATTGGTAAATATAATTGTTGATGAGAGAGAACTTACGGATTTAGAAACTCATTTAGACAATCTTTCCGCTCCTCATAAAGTATTATCACTTTCAACTAAATATACTAAGAATGGTAAGACATATAATCATAATTTATACAATATGGTACAGCATATAAACGCTAGTAATATAGGCAACGTGAAAAAAGGCGCCCCTATTACTTATTTTGATAATCTTGCTAAAGATATAGATGGACATACTAAAGATTTATCAGATTTAGCAGGAGATGATAGTGGTTCATATGGTTCTCCGAAAACGACTAGTATAACTTTACAAGATTCAGAAGCAGATAGTGCTGGTATTAGTGTTGTTTGTGCATGTGGAACAGTCCAGCCTAGTTATGGTAAATGTCCTACTGGTTATTTTTATCTTGAGAATATAACTGGCGACCCTAATCAGTGCCCATGTATCCCTAATGGCGGTCCGACATGTCCATTGGGAGGACAATCATAATTTGATATTTTTCTCTCAAAAGCAAATCAATATATTATAATAAATTAAAATAATATTATAATATAACATGGGTGCCGGTATATTGCCTACAACAATTTATAAAAACAAGTTATATTTTTTATTTGGTAAAGAGAATAAATACGAAGATTCTGCTCCCGGGTTTTCAGATTTCGGTGGTGGAAAAGACAATGATGAAACCCATATTCAAACAGCGATTCGAGAAGGCGTTGAAGAATTGACAGGTTTTCTAGGATCAGACAAAGATGTAACAAAGTTGTTGAAACAACATGGTACGTACAACATAGATCACATAACAAACAATGGTCGTTCAACCTACAGAATACACATTTTTCCGTTTGAATATGATCCAAAATTGCCTTTTTATTACAACAACAACCAGCGTTTTTTACAAAAAAGACTCGCTCCAGAGGTCATTAAAAATACGAAAATTTTCGAAAAAGAAGAGATTCGATGGATATGTATCGATGATTTAAAAAAAATGAAACCTCAATTTCGGTTTTTCTTTGCGCCAATTATAGATGAAATCTTTAATGAAAGAGACGAAATTCAACGTTTTATAACGAAAGGGTTAGGCAGTTCCAACTTAAAAAAAAGAACCACGGCTGCTCCTACTAAGAAGCAGAACAATCGGCAAACAAAAACAAAAAAATGGAGATTATTTGGTTAAAAGCTACTTATTTAGACAATTAAGAATGGAGATATTTTTATACAAGTAATATATAAATGGAAAACGGGCGAATGATGTTGTTACATTCTTTGATAATCGGTGTTTTATTATACCTTTTCATGATTTATGTACTAGGTCAAAGACAAATTGTTGCTGAAAATCGAAGTATTCTTCTAGCAGCATTTGTTTTGATATATATGATTTTATTTGGACATGGATTACCAAGATCATTGAATAAAAATTTAATGTAAGTTTATTATAATTTCAAAAATAAATATAAATACATGTGTATATATATATTTATTTATTTGTAAATGGTTAACGTAGCATTAATTACTGGAATCACTGGGCAAGACGGATCTTATTTGTCTGAAATATTATTAGAGAAAGGGTACGTTGTATGGGGTATAATAAGACGCTCATCAAACATAAATACCGAGAGAATCGAACATATTTTCGATAAATTGATATTACGGTATGGAGATTTAACGGATAGTTCAAATTTATTATCTATTTTGATGGAAATTAAAGGAAAATATGCTGAGAATTTACAATGTTTGGAAGTATACAATTTGGGCGCAATGAGTCACGTCAAAATATCATTTGAAATGCCAGAATACACATGTGACGTAGATGCTATGGGTACTTTAAGATTGCTCGAATCTTTGAGAGCAAGTGGTATCGAAATGGGAAAAATTCGTTTTTATCAAGCATCTACATCAGAAATGTTTGGTAAGGTGGTAGAAATTCCTCAAAAAGAAACAACTCCTTTTTATCCTAGATCGCCGTATGGTGTAGCCAAATTATATAGTTATTGGATCACTAAAAATTATAGAGAATCATATGGAATGTTTGCTTGTTCCGGCATCCTATTCAATCATGAAAGTCCTAGAAGAGGTCATAATTTCGTTACTCGAAAAATTACGATAGCTTTAAGTAATATAATAAAAGGAAAACAAGACAAATTGTTACTAGGAAATATTAATTCTTTGAGAGATTGGGGTCACGCTAAAGACTATTGTTATGGTATGTGGCAAATATTACAACAAGAAACACCAGATGATTATGTTCTCTCAACAAATGAATATCATAGTGTGCGAGAATTTATAGAGAAGGCGTTTTCTTTGACGGGATTCAATATAAAATGGAAAGGCGAAGGTTTGAATGAAATTGGTTATGATGAAAATACAGGAAGAGAACTCATATTCATTTCAGAAAAATATTTTAGACCAGCAGAAGTAGATGAGTTATTGGGAGATAGTACTAAAGCAAGAACCGAATTAGGATGGGTTCCCCAATATTCGTTTGATGACTTGGTAAAAGAAATGGTCGAAGCTGACTGTGCTCTTTAAGTTGATTTATTTATATATTTTATAAAATAACTTAAACCCCCTTATTAAATTATTGCGGAAAAGTGACCCCAAAAGTATTTCGGATTTTCGATTTTGGACATTTATTTTTGTCCATTTTTGGAAAATCCAGAAAAGTCTTGGCAAAAAATGATCGTCGTGACCATAATTTTAATTTAGCGTGTGATAACAGAAAAAACTATTTTCAGTTTGTTAGCATAAATTTTTATTTTTTGTGAGATAAAAATTTAGGAACTTTTTTATTGTCCTAAAATAGAGGACAAATGGATGACATTTTGGATGACAAAAAGGCGGAAAAAGGCGGACATTTTTTTTGTTGTAAAAATTGTAACTATAATACATCAGAGTTTAGTAAATTTAGTAGACATAATTTAACCGATAAACATAAAAGGATGACAAATGGATTACATTTAGGCGAAAAAAAGGCGGAAAAGGCGGAGACGTTCGAGTGTGTTTGTGGAAGTATTTATAAATATAGACAGGGATTATGGAAGCATAAAAAGTCATGTATTGATTTTATTAACAGTGAGAATCTCGATTATTTACAAGAAACTGAAAAAAAGGAACTAGTCGAATTGAGTGGAATAGACACGAATTTAATGAAAATTTTATTAGAACATAATACAGAAAATATTAAAAATATAGTGATGGAGGTGTGTAAACAAATACAACCACACATGAATAATTCGTGTAATACGCAAACTCACAACAATAGCCATAATAAGACCTTTAATTTACAGATTTTTTTGAATGAAACGTGTAAAGATGCGATGAATCTATCCGACTTTATCAATTCGATTGATTTACAACTTTCTGATTTGGAAAGCGTTGGTAAGCTAGGGTTTGTAAATGGAATATCCAATATTTTAATTAAGAACTTGAATGCGATGGATGTGACAATGCGCCCAGTTCATTGTAGTGACACAAAAAGGGAAGTCATGTATGTCAAAGAAGATGGAAAATGGGAAAAAGATGAAGAAAATAATGCTAAACTCAGAAAAGCGATTAAAAAATTAGCATTTAACAATTCGAAATTGTTACCTGTTTATAGGAAAAAATATCCGGATAGTGAAAATCCATTGTCTTCAAAAAGTGATATATATAATAAATTAGTTATAGAAGCGTATGGTGGAAAGAGTGAAGATATTATTAATGAGAATAAGATCATTAGAAATATAGTAAAAGAAACTGGAATTGATAAGGAGCAATATTTGATTTAATGTTAAAAATACATAAACATAAACGTTTATTTTTATGTATTATGACGTTAAAAATAATAAATTTAACTATTCCAGAAGAGAGAACATTGCCAGATATATTTTCAAGTTTCTCTCCTGAAGAGAATTACATAATGTTAAAAATAGGAAGTCAATGTTTGGAAGAAGGTAGAAAATCTGTTATGGAGTTTTCACAAAAAGAGATTTACCAAAAAATAAAGGATGAATCAAAAGAAGAAATTGAAAAATTAGAGTTGGATATATTGATTGAACGAGGAACAACCAAAAAAATAGAAGAAAGAATGACAAAGATGTATGATACACAAGTTGAACAAATAAAAAAGCAAAATGAAAAATTAGAAATGGTGATTCAAGGATTAAAAGAACAAATAAAAATTTATGAGTCAGAAAATGCTGATTTTGTAAAAAGTGAAGTAGATAAAATGAGAGAAAAGTGTGATATAATAATTCAAGAGAAAGAGAACCAAAATAAACTAAATAGAGAAGCAATTGAGAACTTGAAAGATAGTGTAATAAAGTTGACAAATAAAAGTACATCACATAAAGGTTCTGAAGGAGAGAAGACTTTTAGTGAATATGCTGAAACTTTTATAGATTTTAAGGGTTTTAATATTATTGATAAACATACACAATGTGGTGAAGGAGATTTCCATTTACATTTTGAAGAATTTGATATTTTGGCTGACGCGAAAAATTATAAAAAAAAGGTTCCTATCGATCAGAGAGAGAAGATCAAAAAAGATTTGTTGAAAAACGAACACATACATTTTGGTTGGTTAGTTTCTCTCAATACTTCGATTGACAAATGGGATAAATCACCGATAATGTATGAATGGATCAACACAACACAGTGTATAGTGTATATCAATAACTTGAGTTTGTTTGAAGATCCAAAAAAGATTTTGCGAATTGTTTGGTTTACTTGTAAAGAATTGTACAAATTGATTGAACATGTAGACCAAGATGAAAATGATATACCTGAATTAAAAGAAAAAAATTTTAAACTAATAGACAAAATAAAAAACGTAAGAAAAACAATAAGAGAGATAAATACGTCAATGAACGCAACACGAAATTTAATTCAGGTAATGGATGATGATTTACGAAGTTTATTAGAAAATGAAACAAATGAAATAGTAACATCAAATATTTCTCTCTTTGATGATTGGTGGGAAGAGAATATAGAAGTTACAAATGCTGAAACTATAGTAGCTTCAACAGATTTATGGACAAGATTTAAACAAGAAAACAAATTAATTATAAATGAAATGAATGTATCAGGAGAAAAATTTAAACAATACATAAAGTCAAAGGTTCCTTCATGTTGTATAATTTTAAGAAATAAAAATATAAATTCAGCTTTTGATATTAAAGGTATTCAATTGAAAGAAATTCAGATAGTTGTGGGAGAAAAATTAGATGTAGAGTTTGTTGATGATATGAATGTGAAAAAAAAGAAAAAGAGTAAAATATAATATAAATATAAAAAGATATAATTATTATTTTATGAACAATATAGATTCAAATAAAGATTATATTTATGTCTTAAAATTGGTTGACGATAGATACTACATTGGTAGAAGTCAAAATATAGTCCAAAGAATAGAAGACCATTTTAGTGGAAATGGTTCAATTTATACTAAAAAATATAAACCATTAAATGTTGTAGAAATAATTGAGGAAAAAAGTAATTATGATGAAAGAAATAAAACTATAGAATATATTGAAAAATATACATGGGAAAAAGTAAGAGGTTATACATGGTGTAAAGTAGAGTATAAAACTCCATTTAAAATAATTAATACAAGAAAAAAAGAAATATTATACTATGATGAGATTGATGAAAATATTAGGAAGTTGTATTGTATTGATAATAAAGATATAATAGAAATAGGTAAAGATCTGAATTTAACGCCAGGATCGATTGCACACAAGTTAAAAAAGATGAATATAGTAGCAAGTAAAAAACAGGCTAAAGGTTATAACGACTACATAGCAAGTGATTTATACAAAGAAATATGTAAAAATTATTCAATAAAGAGTACAAATACAGAATGTATTAAAGAAAATGTGGTAAGAGAGAATACAAACTATAAAGAAAATCTAACAAAAATAAAATTAGATACAAAGAATATAAAGGATAAAATTCGTAATATACTAATGAACTCTAAATAGATGTAGTCTATTTAGGGAAACGGGCTTTGCCCTAACCGAATAGGTGTTTCCCTAAATAGAATATAGTTCGGCGGCGACGACGGCAGTCGTCAATATGACACACTATGCGCACAGATTATAATTTTTACATCAATATTATGTTATTGTTTGATGTAAAACATTAATTTATATTAGTATTACGATAATACGTAACACAATTGAACATATTATCATACATACTGTTACGATAATGATTAGAATGACAATAAACTCAATGTGTAAAATTTTGTTACGTATTGTCGTAACAAATATATCGCTTGGCGATCACACCCTTACGGTTTATGCTGACCGTGAGCATGAGACCATAAGCAGAACATATAGACAACTGAATTTGTGACC
>Ga0114963_10001017_pt1 | contig 19365 bp, 19 predicted proteins | sample C_131016_EF_Meta_FD_87019 | JGI IMG/M metagenome (GOLD analysis project Ga0114963, IMG submission 87019) | Freshwater microbial communities from Lake Croche, Canada to study carbon cycling - C_131016_EF_MetaG | ecosystem: Environmental > Aquatic > Freshwater > Lake | place: Lake Croche, Canada...
AAAGGGTGTGAGACGCAAAGGCCAAGGGGGCATGGGCGTCTCGCCCGTGTAGGCACTGATTTTCGTCTCGCATGGGATCAACTGTTCCCCTGAATTCACCATTTTACATCGCCCACATCAGGACGTCTGAAGTTAAAACGGAGCGCTAAAGTTCAAAACCTAATCGACTTTGGTATGAGTCAATAAAAGGGGTCAGCATCTCGTATGGCAGGCAAAAGTTTACCTCCGACCTAAACCAGTTTACCTTTTGGATGATCCGCTCCTTAGGCGAAACACCGACTCTAAGGCGATTTTTGTTCGTCGAATTTCACCCAGTATTCAGAGGCGGTGAGGGCTGGTCTGTTGCCTATGGTTGTCGAGGATATGCGTTCGAGGGGCAGGCGGCGGAGTGATTCGATATTGTCGGCGCGGTGGGGCAAAACAATTTCCTTCAGCGTGGAAACCGATGCCAGTGGACGGACATCGGAAATGCGGGTGTTGTCGCAGCGCAGCTTTTGAAGGGGCACTGTGGAGAGGGGGGCGAGGTCGGTGGTGTTGGTGTTGGAAATGTCGAGCTCGGCCAAGGGAAGATTTGACAGCGCCTTGAGATCAAACACGCGGCTGCCGGATGCGTCGAGGCGGCGCAGGGTTCGCATTTGGGAGAGCGGGGCGAGGTCGCCAACACGGCTTTGTGAAATGTCGAGGGCTTCGAGGCGGAGGTCGGCAAGGGGCGAGAGGTCCCTGATGTGGGGCGCGGCGGCGATGAGGGTTCTCAGAGGCAGGCCGCGAAGCCTGTCGATGTGGAAGATGATGGTGTTGCGGATCGAGAGGTGTTCGAGCGGCATCCCCTGAACATCGGGAAGTTCGGCGAGGGGCAGGTTGTCGAGAACAAGGTGGCGGAGGGGCATTCCGGCGAGGGGCGAGACATCGCGGACGGGCGTGGAGGTGAGGTCGAGATATTCGATGGGGAGTTTGGAAAGGGGGGAGAGATCGGCGGCACGGCTTTGTTTGAGGGTGAGGTGGCGCAGGGGAAGACTCGAGAGCGGTGCAAGGTTGTCGGCGTCTGTGTTGTCCAGATGCAGGCGAGAGACGGGCTGGTCTTCGAGTGGAGCGAGGCTGCCGACGGCGAGATTGGAGAGGTCCACGGCGAATGTGCCATCGGGCTCGAGGGTGATGCGGGTGTCGGACCAGTCTGGCTGGCTGGTGAATTCGTGGAGGCGGGCCCGGAGGGCGGCTTCTCGAATTTTCAGGTCGGGTTCGATTTTCTCGGAAAGGGGCGCGGCCTCGACGAGTCGATTTTGCTCACGCAGCGCGGCCAGGAGTTGGCGCTGGCGCTTGGATTCATCGGGCTCGGCGAGGAGCTTTCGACACAGGGCAATGTTTGCGGCGGCCTCGGGGGCGCCGGGATTTTTTTCAAGGGCCTTCTCGAACTGGGCAACGGCGGCGGCGAGGTTTCCCGAGGATTGAAGGAGCAGCGCGTGGTGGAGGCGGGCGTCGGGCAGCGAGGGATCGAGTTCGACGGCCGCGGCGGATTTTTCCAAGGCTTCGTCCAAGCGGGCCTCGGCGAGGAGTGCCCGGGAGAGGGCGAGGAATTCGGGTGCTGTGGCGATGAGGGAGGCGAGGGCTTTCTCGGCGCGCTGGCGTTCGCGGACGGCGGTGTTTTTTTCGCGAAGGAGTTGAATGGAAAATCCCGTGGCAAGTGTGAGAATCAATGCCAGAGCGGCCGAGGCGGTTTTATGCCGGAGGGCGAGGAGGAGGAGTTGGCGGTGGAGGGGGGCATTTTCGGCACGGGTGGCGAAGCCAGTTTGGTAGGCGGCGAGGTCGGCCTGGAGCTCGGCGATGGTGGAGTAGCGTTCTGCGGCGTCGAAGGCGGTGGCTTTGCGAATGATGGCGCGGAGGGACTCGGGAATGCGTTTCCCGAAGGCGTCCTGGAGCGGAATCGCGGCGCGGGTTCCGGTGACAATTTTGTTGAGGATTTCGGTGTGGTTGCGTCCGCTGACATGGGGCTCGCGCATGACCATGTGGTAAAGAATGGCACCGAGGGCGTGGATGTCGGCGCGGGCGTCCAGGAGTTGGTTTTCGCCTCGCGCCTGCTCGGGTGACATGTAGTGCGGGCTGCCGAGGACCTGGCCGTCGAGGGTGTTCGGGAATTCGGCGGCTTCGGAATCGAGGATCGATTCCGGTTCCGGCTCGGAGGCGCCGATTTTTTTGGCGATTCCCCAGTCCATGACAAGCACCTCGCCGAAGTCCCCGAGCATGATGTTGTCTGGCTTGAGGTCGCGGTGGAGAACGCCATTGCCATGGGCGAAGGAAACGGCATCGCAGACTTTCTGGAAGACCGTGAGCAAAAAGGGCAGCGAATACCCCGTGGCATTTTGCAAATCCCCTCGGGCAGCGCTCTCGAGAACCAGGCGGAGAGTTTTCCCGCGCACGAATTTCATCGTGTAAAAGGGGACTTTGTTTGGCGTGGATCCCATCGCGTGGACGGGGACAATGTTGGGATGTTCGAGCTTGGCTGTGAGGCGGGCTTCCGACTCGAAGCGCCGCAGCGCCTCGCTCGAAGACTGCCGCTTCAGGACCTTGAGGGCGACGATGCGTCCGCTGGAGGTCTCTCGCGCGCGCAAGATCGTTCCCATCCCGCCGATCGCTGAGACGCTTTCAATGACAAGGCCGGGGGGCGCTTGGAAGCCTTCGGGAAGAGTGTAGCCGGAAGTTTCGGAAGGCATGGCCAAGTGAGTGCGGGAAATTAATTGGCAGACTCGAGCGCGAGGGCTTCGCTGTCATTGGCCGGAATGTGGGGGAGCCTCGCCTCATTGGATTCGGCGATGCGTCCCCAATGCGTGGCGGCCTCCAGACTTTGGGGGATGTAGCGGCCGGCCTTGAGGATTTCGGCAATTTGACGCTGGGCAAGTGGAAACCCATCTTCCGCCGCCTGCAGAATCCATTTTGCGCCCTCAAACTCGTCGCGCGGAGTGCCCTGGCCCCGGATGTAGAAAATACCGACCTCGTGACGCGCGACGACACGGCCCTTCTTGGCTTCCGCAAGGAGATCGGCAAAGCATTTCGGCAAGCTCTCCTCGGGCGGAAGTTTCCCGGTTTTGAGCAGGGACTCGAGCATGATGTCGGCATTGGTGAGTCCGTTGTCGGCGGCCGTGCGCAGCCAGTAGACGGCATCGGGGATGCTTTTGCGGACGCCCAGCCCTTCGGCATACATTCGTCCGACGAGGGCACGGGAGGAGGGATCGCTTTCCTCGGCGGCGCGCAAGGCGAGGGCGAAAGCCTCTTCAGGATTGCGCTCCACTCCCTCGCCGTTGAGGAGATGCCACGCGAGCTCGCTGATGGCGTCCCATCGACCCGCTTCAGCGCCCTTTCGCAGGTGGTGGACTTTTTTCACGGGGTCGGGCGAGATGCCGCGTCCGCCGCTATACATTTTCACGAGGTGGACATGGGCAGGCAAATAGCCCGCCTCGATGGCGCGTTCGAACCATTGGATGGCCTTGAGAGGATCCTTCGGGACGCCGCGTCCGCGCATGTAGAGTTCGCCCAGCGCGCTCATGATTTCGGGGTCGCCCGCCTCGGCCAGAGGAAGCCAGTAGTCGTGGACCCGCTTGTGGTCCAGGCACTGGATTTGGAGGCGGAGCTGGAGAAGGCTGTCGGCGCGGGCACTGCCGGCCTCAGCCGCTTCCGTGAAGAGACGGGCGGCTGCGGCCTTGTCGCGCGGGACTCCGAGCCCCTTGAGATGGCGTTCGCCGAGTTCGATCTTGGCATCGATATCGCCCGCAGTGGCGGAGGCTTTCAGATCCTCGACCGCGCGAGGTGTGTCCACCTTTGATCTCTGCGAAACGAGGGCCAGGGGAGGGTCTGCCGGACTTCTTGAAGTTTCGATAGGATGCCTGGCCACTGGCCAATTTTCATACAGGAGCGCAAAGCCCCCCGCGAGAAGCGCAAGGTAAAAAAAAAGCTCGCGGCGCTGGAAGAAGGGCTTTTTTTTCCTCAAGGCGCGCTCAAAAAGACAATGGGCGTCGAGTCCCTTCACCAACCGGAAGTCCATCGCGGTCGGCGCTTTTTCAAACATAGCCCTGGAGTTCGCGAAGTTCGTTGCGGATATCCTCCTCGGTCGGGTTGTCCAGAGAGCTTCCGACAATCTCGAAAAGGAGTTCACTCCATCTTTCCCGCATCCGGTGCACATGGCTTTTAAGGGTGCCGGGAGCCACTCCGAGTCTGGCGGAAATCTCCCCATAGCGATCCGAGGGCTCCGGCCCGAAACCCAAAAAAGGACGAAGCTCCCTGAAAAGGTCGCCCTTTCCAGCATCGCGGAATTCGATTTCGAGTGCCTCCAAGGCGATGCCGAGCATGCTTAGAGACCACTCGCGCTGGAAAAGCCGGTCGGGGGAAAGGTGATCGGAGGACTCCAGGTTGTAGCGTTCCTCCGCGCTCAAGGCATCAAACGAGGAAACAAGAGCAGCGCCTCGTTTCATGGCACTCCCCTTGTCGCGTTCGTCGGAGACATGGTTGCGAAGGCAGGCGATGAGAAAATGACGCAACTTGCCCTTCGAGGAGTCCGCCGAGACAAGAATTTTCTTCTTGATAAGACGCTCAAAGAAACTCTGGGCTAAATCCTCGGCGTCTTCAGGCTTCTGGCCGGACCGGCGAAGGAAGGTGTAGAGAGGATACCAATAGGTGTTGCAGATGGCCGTTAGCCCTTCCTGAGCCTTGATTTCGTTACCGTCGATCGCCTTCCGAACAACGCTCCACTGTGTCGTCCGGAAACCGGGTATTGAAACTCTCGTATCGGGTCTCACACAAGCACTTTGGGAATCGATCAGCCCAGGAGTCAAGGCGTTTTTTTACAGGCGCATAGTTCAAGAATCCTAAAAACGATCCCCTCCACAGCTGGAAATCCGGGTAAAAATGCAACCAATCCAAAACACTTCCTTATTTATATGTATGAGTCCATTCGAGTCTAAAGACCAACAAGAGCTGAAAATTTCCCTGCTCCTTGAAATCCATTCAACGGCCGCCACCATCCTGCCGGTCCCACTTGCATAATGAGGGATTTCCATCCCTGACACCTTCTCACTCACAACATGAAATCACGCCTTTCCACACATTTTTTCTTCTTTTCTGCCATTTTTCTCGCACAGCTTCAAGCCAACGACCTGCTGACCACTTCCGAGAAACCCATCTCCTCCAAATCCAACTCAGCCTCGCCTAAAGTCACCCCTTTCCGTGCCCAAATGCGTGCCACCCTGATCGAATCGGTAAATGTCCCGATCGTTCAAAACGGCAAACCCATCGGCGCCGTTCAGGCCCGCGCTGGAAGCATCGTTCAAATTCTCAACTGCACCGACGACTCCGTCGAAATCTCCACCCGGTTCGGAGTAACGACCACTTCCTCAACTAACCTCCTGCCGATCAAGGATGGCCCCGCCGAACCATCTCCCACTATTCCTCACTCCAGTCCGCCAGTTGCCCCAAAGGGGCCTCAGAAGAAGGAAAATCAGGAATTAAGAAAGTTGCCGGGGATTCCCCAAAAAGTTCGCAAACAGAAATTAGCACAATCCGATCCTGCCGAAAAACCTGAATCAGCAGGCGCTCCAGTCCCCCTTCCCTCCAGCGCAACTTTATTCACCAAGCCTTCCTCTCCAGCTCAAGCGGTATCACCCGCATCCGGGCATGCATCCCCAGCCCGAGGGATGTTCTGGCTCACAGAATCCGGCAAGAGACACAATTCCACCTGCCGCTTTTATAAAAAATCCAAAGGAAAACCCTGCGGCTCAAATGAAGGAACACCTTGTGGAACATGTGGCGGATAATTCTCATTTAATGATGTTGTGCACCAGACTTGGCACAAACGAAATTATGCTGGTTTCCGGTGCAGTGCCCTTCGAAAAAAACGATTCCATTGGTTCAACTGGAAACTGGCGCACCTTCTGGCTCACAACATGAAATCGCGCCTTTTTTTCCATTTTTTCTTCTTTTCTGCCATTTTTCTCGCACAGCTTGAAGCCAACGACCTGCTGACCACTTCCGAGAAGACCACCGAGAAAGTCACCAAACAGCAGGCACCCACCCCACGCACGGATACACCCCCTGTGAAAATTACCCCGCCCCCTACCGGCAATCATGCGAGGGGCATTTCCCTACTCGGCTCATCCAAGGCCGCTGCTGTCGAGGGAAGCGTGCGAGTGATTAAGAAAGACGGTGCGCCTATCGAGGTTGCGATGAATGGAGCGTCAATGGAGATTCAGGTCGGAACGGTTCTAAAACAGGGGAGCAAGATCAAAACGGGAGCAAGCGCTTCGGTGACTCTGATGTTTGACAATGGCGCGGTATTGGAGATCAAGCCGGACACGGAATTTTTGATTGAGCAGTTCGACCGCAAGCCTTTCGACCCAGCGGGAGTCGACTACAAGACCATGGAGGACGAACCAACGCAGTCGACGACAAAGCTCAGGTTGGACACGGGGGTGATTCTGATGGGGGTGAAGAAACTCAAAGAATACTCGGAGTTTCAGATTGGAACGCAAGTGGGAATTACCGGTATTCGAGGAACGAGTCTGTTCGTGAAATACGACAAGGACAGACCCGAGGAAGGAACGATAGTGGGAGTGACGGAGGGGAAAGTGGAATTTTTGACACCGAGTGGAACGGTTCAGCCCATCAGTGCTGGAGAAGCGTTTGAGATCATCGATAGCCCGACCGGGGCGACGATTAAGCCGAATCCACCCGGATTGAGTGTGCTTATGGCGGAGACACGCGTGATCGATCAAGCAATCCGACAGACGGTGCCGGCCAATTCGTTCGAGAGTGCGCCTGTGCCAGAAAGCAGCGAAGACTCAGAGGATATGGCGCCCGTGAAGTCTGAGATGATCAAGGTGGAGGGAGGCAGTTTACCGAAGGCGTCACAGTTTCCGAACCAATCTGTAAAAACATTTGAGATCGGAAAATACGAAGTCACATGGAGCGAATGGCAGAAAGTGAGAGATTGGGCGCTGACCAAGGGGTATGATCTTCACGAAGTTGGAAAGGGTCTAGGCGATAATCATCCTGTAATCTATGTGAATTGGTATGATGTGGTGAAATGGTGCAATGCGAAGAGCGAGATGGAGCGATTGGAACCTGTGTATCAGGTCAAGGAGCAGGTGTATAAAAGCGGAGCGTTTGGGAAAGAGGAATCGGATATTGTTAAGGAAAAAGCGGGAGCCAAAGGCTATCGCCTGCCAACAGGGGCGGAGTGGGAATGGGCTGCACGGGGAGGGAAAAAATCAAAGAAATATACTTATTCCGGGAGCAATGATTTGAATGCCGTGGGGTGGTTTAAGGATAATTCCGAAGGGAAGTCGCATCCAGTTGCACAAAAACAAGCCAATGAGCTAGGGATTCATGATATGAGCGGGAATGTGTGGGAGTGGTGCTGGGATCTCAATACCTCCTACCGCCGCTTCTGCGGCGGCAGCTGGGGCAACGATGCGGCCAACTGCGCCGTCGCCTACCGCTTCATCAGCCGCTGGTCCCCGGACGGTCGCTACAACGGCCTCGGCTTCCGTCTGGCCCGCAGTTCGGGAAAATAACCTTCTGGAGCTCAAGGGAAAGTTAGGTTAACAAACAAGTCTTCGTGCGGTGACGGATTCCTCCGGTTGCCTTGAATGGAAAGAGCAGGGGGCGGGAATTTCATCGCTGAGTGGGTGGTTGATTTTTCCGCACGAAACAAAAATCCTCTGGAGAGGGGTCAGTCCCGCGAATTGACGCAATTTAAGAAATCTCATTTCAGTGGAACGATCGTGCGAGGGATTGAAGGCCTTATGGGTGGCTCAAAAAAAGCGATAATACGCGGGACTGACCCTTTTTCCGTTGTTCGCTCATTGGAACTGCGCCGCCTTGAAGGCGGCAATTGGTTGCTGTAAATAATTTACCTAAGTTAAACGGCAGAAACTAATCAGCAGGCGTATCGACTATATCCACAGAATCAGGAGCTTCAGGTGGAGTCTCCAACGATTGAGAAGCAGGCGTCTGCTTCTGCTCCTTCGCAGCAGCCGCAGCCCGAGTTGCCTTGCTCACGGCTTTGGCAATCTTCTTCTTTGCCTCGTCAGCCTTCTCTCCTTCCATCACCTCGCGCTTGATGACTTCGTTTGCGAGGACGGTGCGAATCTGCTCGATGTCAATACGAACATCTGGCGAAACTCGACGTAACTCGCGACGAATCACTTCCAAGACTGAATCCGAAAGCACCATTGCACCCAAAAAGAAGCGGCTCAATGCCTGCTTCTGCGTATGGAAATCGCCGAGAGCGGAGCGCTGCCACCCCTCTTTGCACCACAGGTAAAGCAACTCGATATCGGCTTCAGATCGTGAGCTGAGAACAGAAAAATCAATGTCCACGACCAGCTCGGTCTGAATAGGGCGAGTGAACAACACATGGTAAACGCACCAGCGATTTCCATTAGTGAGAAGCACCCAATCCACTCCTTGATTGGCAGCGTAATCGACGGCCTGTTTTACATGCTGCTCTTTGAGATCGATGCCGATCGCCTTAACCTCAATAAGGGTGGACAATTTGCCATCCAGCTTTACGGCAAGGTCGCAGAATGTCCCCCGGATGGCATACTCGGAGGTAAGTTCAGAATATTTGTCATACCCAAAAACATCGGCCAGCATGTCTTTGATGATCGTTACGGTGTCTGTTTCCCCAACATCGCGGGCCTTTGCCGCTGCAAGAATGGGTTGATACCGCTTGAGACCTGAAACGAGCCGTTCTGCTACCTTTTTTGGAATTGATGCCATAAGCACACAAGTCTTAAAAACTCACATAGAAGACAAGCGTAAAAAGCAGACAATTTAAAAATTTGCCCCCCCCGAAATACAACCCATAGGTGCAGGTGATGATGAGTGCAGAACTGAAAAGACCCAACTTCTACCTTAGTTCCTGCGCTGGTCTTGCTCGACACCAAAGAAATCCCCCCGGCATTTGAATACCTTGGCAAGGTGGATCAATTCAAAGTCGGTGACGCACCGCAGGCGGCTCTCGATCTTTCCCATACCGGAGCGTTGAAACGCCGTGCCGGAGTGTTGGAACGCCGTGCCGGAGCGTTGGCACGCCATGCCGGAGCGTTGGCACGCCGTGCCGGAGGGTTGGCACGCCGTGCCGGAGGGTTGGCACGCCGTGCCGGAGCGTTGGCACGCCATGCCGGAGCGTTGGCACGCCATGCCGGAGCGTTGGCACGCCGTGCCGGAGGGTTGGCACGCCGTGCCGGAGCGTTGGCACGCCATGCCGGAGCGTTGGCACGCTGTGCCGGAGGGTTGGCACGCCGTGCCGGAGCGTTGGCGCGCTGTAAAAGGGGGCAGGCATAAAAAATTGACATCATTTCATGCTGCTCGACAGCGAATTAAAAGTGGCATTGTTCGACAAAAACGGGAAATAGAGTCCCAGTAATTTGAATAATATTAATCATTTAAGCTAGGACCATTTAATTTTGTGTGTCTAAGTCGTTTCTGCTCTGCGTAACTGATGTGTTATGAAACACGCTTCAAGCTTGGGTGGTTCAGGAGACTCGCCAGAAAGGACGCCGACTCCTCTGCAGCGCCTCTCGATGAGGGAGCATCCGACCTCTCGGCCGGTGATGCGTCAGCGGTGGAGTCGGCTTCTGTTTCTGCATTGGCCGGTTGATCCCGAGTGGATCCGCTCCCGGTTGCCAGCAGGCCTGCATGTGGATTTGTTCGATAATCAAGCTTGGATGGGGGTCGTGCCTTTCGCCATGGAGCGCGTGCATCCGGTCGGTCTCCCGCCCCTGCCGTGGATTTCGTGGTTTCTGGAACTCAATGTGCGGACATATGTTCACGACGATGCCGGGCGTCCGGGCGTCTGGTTTTTTTCCCTGGATTGCAACCAACCGCTGGCTGTCGAGGTGGCGCGCCGATTTTTCCACCTTCCCTACCATCACGCGCGAATCCATGCGGCGTGTGAGGACGGGGAAATTCTCTACACCTGTCAGCGTAGGGGATCAAAGAACGCATCGAGCTTTCGCTACCGCAGCCCGGTCCGCGCTGAGCCAGTGCCAGAGCATTCGCTCGAGTGGTTTTTGGTCGAGCGATACCTGCTTTTCACCACAGATCGCATTGGTCAAATCCGGTCTGGGCGGGTGCACCACACCCCTTACCGGATCGAGGCTGCAGATTGTGCGGAGTGGTCGTCGGAGCCGATCATCGAGGACGGGTTTGGCTGCATCCAGGGGCCGCCCGCCTCGATGCTTGTTGCGGAGCCGGTGGATGTGCAGATTTTTCCCCTCGTATAGAAGATAAAGGTCCATGAGTCCCTCCAAGTAGGCGGCAAGACCGTGTTCCACGCTAGCCAATGCGCGCCCCTCGAGGACTCGCAGAGGCAGATCGTCTGGTAAATCCCATTCCTCTCAAAAAAAGTCTGCGGGATCTTGACGACCTGATGATTCTCAAGGTGACGGATGCCATGAGCGGTCGGGTTTTTGTTACGAGAAACGCGAGGCATTTCCTGCAAAATCTTCGGTGAGATGTTCAAGTTTTGAGGCTGGCGTCTGCAAGAACAGGGGGTGCCCCGCGCGCTGGCGGGTGCCGGCCTGCACGCCAGGGGCGAGAGTAAAGCCTGCCGGGGCAAGGACGATTATGGTCGATCCGTGCTCGAACCAGCCCATTTCGTCTCCTTTAGAAAAATTCGTGGGCGGCACGGGGCCGCTCCCGAGTTGGCGAGGATCGACTACGGCGTCTCCAAGGCGCAAGCGGATGCCGGCCACAAGGACTGCGGCCACAGCAACAAGAACGATAAGCTGTCCGCCGGGTTCGATGCGCAGGCGGATGACGGCGCGCTCGTTTCGGCAAAAGACACGATCAATTCGTTCGAGGGTGGGGGGATTGACATTCCAGACTCCGCCTGGCACATGGCGGACGCTTTCGATACGGACATCATGCGGGGCATGGAAGCGGTGATACATGCCGGCGGTGAGCCGCAGCGTCGCGTAGATGCCCCCCTTCAAGTCGGTGGTGGTCGACTCGTCGCGGAGGAGTTCGTTCAGCGTGTAAGGCGATCCTTTAACCTGAAGCAGTTCGTCGCCACGGATGGTGCCGCAGGAGCCAGTGATGGCGTCGCACGGGCTCACCACGGCGCGGGGTGATGGATCAACCGGCCTCGCCCCGTCACGCAATTCGCGCACAAAGCAGTCGTGCAGGCTATCGAAATGCGTTTTTTTTGCGTCGGCCAAATCGACATCGCAAAAACGGCGCCACACCGCGATGGAGAGGTCGCGGACCATCGGTTGTCGCACGCGGCAGAACCATCCGGCAAAACGCGTGGCGGTGCGGCGGGGAAAGCCATTGGTGAGGATAAAATTGAGGCTTCCCTCGCTGAAGAGCCGCGTGCTAATGGTTCGTTTGGTCATGTCGAGTCCAAAACCGAGAAATATCACGCGGGGCGATGATTGAGCAATCCGCGTTTTGGGCGCTTCCCGCTGCGGGCGGCGTGCTGGCTGTGGCGCTGCTGTCCAAAGTGGTGGTCCGCCTCCAGCTTTCGGCGGCCAAGCATCCGTCGGTCACTGGACACGCTAAAATGTCGCGGCGCCTGGCTCGATTAGTTCCTTATTACGAATTCACTGGAGAGCAGTTTTTCCGTTCCGACGGGGCTCCGCAGGATGTGGCAGCGCGTCGCGAATCCGCGTTTGCGCGGCTGGCAGCCGATCTTCGCGATCGATCCCCTGAGACTCAGGATTTGACGGCGACGGCCCGTGAGGGCATCTCTGACATGCAATTCACCGACCGTTACCGTGTGCCGTTCCCTTACCGCAAAGTGGTCGGCGAGCACCTTCCCCCAGATGCCTTCCTGCAGGGCGCGGCGGGAGTTATGCTGACCGACCTCGACGGGAACAAATACTACGATGTGGCCGGTTCCTACGGGGTTAACCTTTTCGGGCACGATTTTTACCGCACCTGCGTCGAACGAGGCTGGGAGCGGGTGCGCGAGGCCGGCACGGTGCTGGGACCTTATCACCCGCTGGTCGCCTCCAATGTCGCGCGTTTGCGGGAAATCTCCGGCTTGGATGAAGTGTCTTTCCACATGTCCGGCACCGAGGCAGTCATGCAGGCTGTGCGTTTGGCTCGATACCACACGCGGCGCACGCACCTCGTGCGGTTCTGCGGCGCTTACCACGGTTGGTGGGGCGATGTGCAGCCTGGGGCGGGCAACCCGTCCACCGCCCGCGAGACCTACACATTGTCAGAGATGTCCGATCGCACTCTTCATGTCCTGCGCACACGGCGCGACATCGCCTGCGTGCTGATCAACCCGCTGCAGGCCCTCCACCCGAACAAGCCTGCCCCCACCGATGCCTCGCTGTTGTCTAACGGCCGCCGCGCCCATTTCGACCGTGCCGCTTACACGCGCTGGCTGCAGGCCCTGCGCGAGGTGTGCGACGCGCGCGGCATCGTTCTGATTTTCGACGAGGTCTTCCTCGGTTTCCGTCTCGCCCCGGGAGGTGCGCAGGAATATTTCGGCGTGCGTGCCGATTTGGTGACCTATGGCAAGACTCTGGGCGGCGGCTTGCCGGTCGGGGTGCTTTGCGGGTGTCGCAAATACATGCGCCGCTTCCGCGAAGACCGTCCTGCCGATATCTGCTTCGCCCGTGGCACATTCAACTCACATCCTGCTGTGATGGGAGCCATGGCCGAATTCCTCGACCGTTTGGATTCCCCTGAAATTCGTGCCCTCTACGAGGGGCTTGACGAACGATGGAACGCCCGGGCTGCCCGTCTCAACGCCCTTCTTGCGGCCGAAAATCTGCCTGTTCGCGTTGCCAATATGTCGTCGGTCTGGGTAGTCCTTTACGATGCCCCCTCCCGCTACAACTGGATGCTGCAATTTTATCTTCGCGCGCAGGGACTGGCTCTGCCGTGGACTGGCACGGGGCGACTCATCTTCAGCTTGGATTACACAGACCGCGATTTTGAGGAAGTGGCCCGGCGTTTCGTTGCGGCGGCTGCATCCATGCGGGATGACGGATGGTTCTGGGCCGAACCGGGCCGTGCGCCGGTGCGGCGACGACTCGTGCGTGAAACGATTGGTGCTTTATTATCCGGCCGTCGGGCTGCTTAGGAAGCGCTGCCGCTCGGGACGGCTTCGCCGTTCTCGAGGTCTTTTTCCTCAGTTGCCTCGCCGACTTGATCGCGCACATGGTGCATCGGGTCGATGAGCTCGCCGCGCAGCAGGTAAATCGGCGACTTCCAGTAGAGCATGATGTCGTGGAAAGGATCGGTGATGATTTTCACGGCCCAGCCCAGACCGGTCTGCACATCGCTAATGAAGAAAAGCTGCACGGTGCGGAAGAGGAGGCCGCCGACTCCGACTGCGAGCCAGAGGATGGCTGTGTTGTTCAAGAAGCCCATCGTGTTTTGCGGCGCAGGCAGGAGCCCGAAGACGGTGGGGCTGAAATAGAGCAGGACTGGTGAGACTGCCCAGAGGCTCATGAGGACGATTTTACGGAACAGGTTGTAGCCGACTTTAATGTCTTCCTTGTGGTCGTGCGTCGCGTGGTTCACATCGTCATAGTCGCGTGGTTCAAAGAAAAAATGCCCGGCTTGGCGACTGGTCATTCCGACGATCCAAGCGAGGAACACGGCCACAGCTGGTTGAGTCCAGACGAGCAAATAGGCGCAAACGAAACTCGAGGCGCTCACAAGATGGAGCGACTGGTTGATCCGGCTGTGATGGTAGTATCGATGGTCGTCCCAGCGGAGCTGGTGCAATGTGGCGAAGAATCCTTGTTTTTCGTTCATGGTGCGGATGGATGGTTGTTTAGTTTGTAGAAAGTTTGCGGAAACGGAGGACGGAAAAATGCCCGAGCGGCGGCATGGGACGCCGTTCGACGGTCTGAATCGCATGACGACTGGTGGAAATCCAACCCGAAAATTTCGACCAGGGAAACTCTGATCGCCAGCCCAGTCGGGCCGCCACAGGCTGAAGAACTTTCTCCAAGGCTCCACGGGCGCCGCTGTCAGCACCCACGCGGCTGAGCAGGATGATTTCTCCACCGGGACGCAAGACGCGGGCAAACTCTTCCAGCGCGGCCTCCGGACGCGGCACGGTGTTGACCACGCAGACGGCAGCCACCGCATCGAAAGTCCCGTCTGGAAAATCGAGGTGCTCGGCATCCATCACCTCCAACCGCTCAACATGGTGGAGACCGAGAGTGCTGACTTTTTTGCGCGCCTTCGCAAGCATTTCGGGCGAAAGGTCCACCGCAGTGATGCGGCAATGTCGCGGGTAGAGGGGCAGGGAAATCCCTGTGCCAACGCCAACTTCAAGAACATGTCCACCGATTCGCCCTGTCGCCTCGGCCACGGCCTGCCGCCCGCGCTCGAAAACCGCAGTGAACACGGCATCATAAAACGGTGCCCAGCGGCGGTAGATCGTCTCGACTCCCTGCTTGTCATCGACCAGATGCGCCATGGTTTAGAGCTCGCTGCAGTTGGCGCCGCAAGGTTGATCCGGAATGTTCATGCGGGCTGATTAGATGAATGTTGCTGCGCTGTCCAGCCCTGTTCTGTGGCAAGAAAATTCGCCACTGCATTCCTCAAAGGAAGCGGATCGCCGTGCATGCTCAGGTGCCCTCCAGGTAGCAAGACCAATCGCGCTCCGCGCCGTCCGTTCAGGATTTCCTCGGCACAGGCCCGTGGCACGACACGATCACTGTCGTAGGCTGCACAAAGCACAGGATGCCGCCCCTCGCGGTAGATTTGGCGAACATCGGTCGAAAGCACCGTGCGAGACCTCGCAGCGAGGGTGCGGGCGGAGACCCTCGCCCAGACCTCGGCCTTGGCCACCCTCAATGGATCGCCAGCAGGCCTCATCCAGATCGGAATTCGTCTCACGGTGCGCACCAACGCTACTACGGGAGGCACAAGAAGAAAACGCCACCGCGCAAGCGTTGCGTCCGGCGCGCGCAAGAAAGTCGCCGAAAGAATGAGCCCCTTCACCAGCTCAGGCTCGGACGCCGCCAGCAAGACTGCCAGCGGTCCACCGAATGAGGAACCCAGCACCCAACACGGGCCGGCCTCTGCTGCGGCGGCTCGTGCCAGGCTAAGCAGTTCGTCATAAGAGTTGGCCCCTTCCGCAGGGTAGGAGACAACCCGCGCGCGGATGGACGACGGGAGGTTAGCCATCAGCGGGCGGAAAAAAACATCCGTCCCGTCCAGCCCCGGCAAGAGCAGCAAGGTGTGAACCGCCTTCATGGTCGCCCACCATACCCGTAGCAGCCCCAGGTGCCAACTTTTCCGGGGTCTTCAGGTTAAATCTGCAGGCTCCGGAGCAGGGTGGTCGCGCTTCTTTCGCTGGCGCCTTTGGCTTTGAGCAGGGATATGATGTCGGTGAGTTGGGAGCGGAGTTCTTCGCGGGTGGATTTGCTTTGTAAGAGACGGAGGGATTCTTTGGCGAGGGCTTCCGCTGTGGCGTCGTTTTGGATGAATTCCCGGACGAGGTGGGGAGCGGGTTTGGCAGGAAGGGCAGGATTTGGGGGAGGGTTGAGGCGGTAGTTGTTCAGGATATTGACGATTCCCAGCGCGTTGACATCCACAAGCCGTTTGCCGATTTCGAATGTGAGCCAGGCTGTTTTGTAGATGAGGCAGTAGGGGAGGCCGAAAAAAGCGGCCTCTAGCGTTGCTGTTCCGGAGCAGACGATGCCTGCCGTGGCGCGCTGCATTAACTCATGGGCATTACCTTCGCGGATCTCGACGGGAAACCCGGCGGCCAACTTGCGCATGCTTTCGGCGCGTGAGCTGCTCGCGGCAGAGGCTTCGAAGCGGATGCCCGGCATTTTCTCGGCCACCAAACGAGCCGCCTCGAGCATCACAGGAAAATTCCGTTTCACTTCGCGTTCCCTGCTGCCTGGAAAAAGTCCGAGCAAATGGGTTTCGCGCTCGATGCCTCCGCGCTTGGCTGCGAGGGCTTCCAGCAAGGGATGTCCGACGAAGACGGTTGGCAGTCCACTGGCCTGATACATCGGTGCCTCGAAGGGAAAGACGCAAATCATGAGATCCAGAAAACGCGCCATCTTTGGGATGCGTCCCCTGTTCCATGCCCAGACTTGGGGGCTGATGTAGTAGAGGATTTTGCCTTGGTAGCCTGCATCTCTGAGTGTTCGCGCGAGGCGAAGGTTGAAGCCGGGATAATCGACGAGCACGACGGCGTCTGGTTTTTTCTCGCGGATGGCGGCAAGCATCGCGTGAAACTTTTGCCTGAAGTAGCCGTAGTTTTTTAAAACATCCCACAAACCTGTTACAGCCGCGTGCTGCACCCAGTTGTCGAATTGCTGTTCGCACAACTTCTGCATGGCGTTGCCGCCGGCGCCGCCGAAGATCACGGATGGGTGTTGCGCTTTGATCGCTTGCATGACCTCAACAGCGCGCGCATCGCCGCTTTCCTCGCCTGCCACAAACCAGAGAAAAAGATCGCGCATGCGTAACCTCGATCAACCACCGAAGCGCTTGCGGAGCCATCCGAGCGGAAAGCGGTCGCCGGGACAATCGGTCGGCTTGGGGTTGATTTCCTTATGCCCTTTGACAATCGCTGGGCGGCCTTTGATTTTCCCCACGCGGTCGCGGAGGTAGCTGCAGAGTTCGTCAAGCGCACCAAGTTGATCCTTGGTTGGAAGGTCGCGGTTCAGATCGCCGACGAGGCAGATGCCCAGCGAGATGTCATTGAGGTAGTCGCTTGCGACGTGTCCACCATTGATCTGGCGGGTCCAGCGATTGCCGATTTCGATTTGGCCATCGCCCGAGGAATTTCCGTTTCCGATGACAAAATGATACGCGAGTCCATTCGGCATTTTGCGGACATTCCTATGATAGTTTTCAAATATGCGAGCATTCCCCTGTCTGGTTCCGCTATTGTGAACGACGATGTATTTCCAGCGACCGCGTTGGACCTTGGCGCTATCGATCGCTTTGCGAGTGGCAGGTGTCAGGTAGCGGTAGCGCTTCATGAACCCGCCGAATGCAGACTTTGCGGGCGGCTCGTAACCTGCCTCCTCCTGAAGACCGGATTTTTCTATGAGAATCGGCGCATCGAGCGGCCTGCCGGCGGGCGTTTTTCCTTTTGGAACTTGTGGTGAAACCAGAGCGGGTGGCTCGGTTTTTTTCTCTTCAACAACTTTCGCTGGAGTGGGGGATGGAGTGGGCTTCACTGAGGATGTCTCCTCGCCTGGAATCAAAATATAGTCGTTGGAATCTTCTTTCTCCGGCGTGCCTTTTGGCGATGGCGAGGGCTTTGCCTCTTCCGAGATGACGGATTCCTCGCTTTGGTCTGGTGTTGGCTTGGGAGTTGGCTTTGCAGCGCTGGCTTGAGATTTCCTCGGGGTGGGGGAGGCTTTGGGTTTTGGCTTCGATTTATAAGATGGGGTTGCCACCGGTTTCGGCTTTGGTCGTGGCGTGGCGGATGGTGAGGGCTTGCTGACGGGTTGTATGTCCTCTCGCGCTTGGATGAAGAGGCGTTTTTTTTCTTCGTCGCTCGTCTGTCCGCGCATTGCTGCGGGTGTTAGCAAGAAGCACCCAACGCAGATAATGATGGCTACCAGATTCCGATTCCGCACGCCGCAGGCTAACAAGAGGGGAAGGATTTTCAAGTCGCTCAATAAATAACACGCACAAGACAAAGTCCCGCTGCCGGTGCTGTGTGCATAAACGCAGGCGAGGCCGAGCCGAGTTGTGCTGCCAGTTCCTCGATTTCCACCCTGCCGATGGCATGGCGGATTATCGCGGCTGAGAGGATTCTCACCATTTTGTAGAGGAAGCCTTCGCCTTCAAAAGTGAGATCAATCTTTCCAGTTGAAACCTGGTTTTCGATGGCATGAATGGTCCTCACCGTCTGCTCGGCAGTATTTGATCTTCTGAGCGAAAATGCCGCGAAATCATGTGTGCCGGTGAACAGTTCGCAAGCGCGATGGAGTTTTTCGAAATCCAAGCTCCCTGCAACATGCCAAGCACGGTCTTTCATCAATGGATGCAGTGCGGGGCCATTCCAAATCGTGTAGCGATAGATTTTTCCCTTCGCTGAAAATCGGGAGTGGAAGTCGCTTGAAGCTTCTTGGATTTTCATAACGCGGATCGCATCGGGCAGGTGGGCATTGAGGGCCAGCAACCATTCCCGAAGGCTCAAGCGTCCGTTTGGGACATCGGCATGCGCGCATTGCGCCTCGGCGTGAACGCCAGCATCCGTGCGGCCCGCGCCATGCACGGTGATGTGCTCCTGACACAGAGCAAAGAACGCTTTTTGCAAATAATCCTGCACCGTCTTGCCGCAGGCCTGGCTTTGCCATCCATTGATTCCAGCCCCATGGTAGGCGATTTCCAGCTGCAATCTCATCCCTGCGAATCGAGCCAGCTCTGAAGAATAATCTGGGCGGCGACTTGATCGATTATGGGGCGTTGCTTCTTCGTGTTTCGTCCTGCCTCCTGCAGAGCACGCTGCGCCGAGACCGTGGTCATTCGTTCATCCCAAGAAACAACTGGGATCGTGGTCTCACGCCGGAGTTCTTCGATAAAAGCCTTCGATTTCTCCGCAGCAGGTCCAAAGGTGCCATTCATGTTTCTTGGCATGCCGACGACAATCGTTTGTGCGGAGCGTTCTGTTGCGAGCGCGAGCACGCGCTTCAGCACATCGCTGGATTTTGTTGGGATCGTCTCGAGGGGATGGGCGAGCATTCCGAGATCGTCGCTTATGGCAACCCCCACGCGGGCGTCGCCAAGATCAATACCTATGGCTTTTTTCATTTGGGGTTGAAAGTCCCATACTGCCTGCATAGCTTCAATCACCATGTCACAGCTTTCCTTGGACAAATTTGGCGAAAACCTTCCGGTCTCTGGAATCGTGGGTTTTTCGCAGGTCGCAATCGGTCTCGGCGTAGGCTTTCTTGTTGCCGACAATATCGGACATAATGCTCGCCGAAATGCCGGTGTGGCCTTGATCACTCTCGGCGCCGCTGCCCTCGTTCCGATCGTCTGGGGTATCGCTTCTAAAATCAGCACTCGCCCCGAGTCCTCCCGCGCCATGCGCAAAAAGCTCGAAGGCATCCGTGGCGCTTACGACACGGATATGGAGCACTGAAGCCCACGCTTCACGGTGAAGTCTGTTGTTCTTGCTTCGGGATCTCCCCGTCGACTGCATCTTTTAAAGGAGGCAGGTTTTCAGGTGGAAGTTGACATTTCTGGCGCTGAGGAAATCGAAGACCACTCAATGTCCCCTGATAAGTTGGCATTAGAAAATGCCCGGTTGAAATGGCAGGTAATAGCGGCACGGCGTCCTGCCGATCTCATTCTGGCTGCGGATACGGTGGTGTGGCTCGCTGGGAGATTTTACGGCAAGCCTTCAGACCTTGC
>Ga0114963_10001018_pt1 | contig 19362 bp, 13 predicted proteins | sample C_131016_EF_Meta_FD_87019 | JGI IMG/M metagenome (GOLD analysis project Ga0114963, IMG submission 87019) | Freshwater microbial communities from Lake Croche, Canada to study carbon cycling - C_131016_EF_MetaG | ecosystem: Environmental > Aquatic > Freshwater > Lake | place: Lake Croche, Canada...
AATCGCGCCGCCAGGCGCGAAAACCGAGGTACGCAAGCAGCAACTGCACCGCATACAGTAGGGTCGTTGCCCACAACGCTTGCTGCGCGAACAGGGCGAGCGACAACAGATTGACGACGCCCCACACCGGCCAACAGAGCAAATAGCGTTCGCTCGTCAACGCCATCGCAAGCAAACTGAGCGCGGTCACGGCGGCGTCCAGCGAAGCGTCTTCTGCATCAAGAGCGCTTCCCAGGCGCACGATGGCAAGCCCAAGAAGCGCTGCGGCAAAGAAGCCCAACCCTGCCAACGGCCATCGAATGGGGCGTACCTGGGCCTCGTCGCGCGCGACCGAGCGCGCCCACCGCCAAGCCCCCAAGCCCGCACTAAGGACAAAAACGCACATCAAGCCCGCTTGAGCGTAGAGGCGCTGCTGCCACATCAACCCCACATAGAGCCCACTCGATACCGCCCAGCAAGGCCACATCACGGCGGACTGGCGTAAACCCAGCAACACCCCCGCGAGCCCTAGCGCGGCAGCAATCCATTCGATGCTATTGAACGATACCAACGCGAATCATTCGTCGTTGCTGGCTTAGAACGCGAGCGTTGCACTCGCCCGGACGACACGGGGGGCGCCCGGCGTAAGGTAGCCATCGCCCAGGTACTCCGCGGCGTCGATCCAGTACCGTCGATCCAAAACGTTATCAACACCGAATCGAAGTGTCCATGCCGCCCGCGTCAGGCTTGCCCCGAGATCCAGTCGTTGGTAGCCGGGGGCAAACACCGTATTGTCGCGCGCCGCGGGTCTGCGCCCGGTCCAAAGCCAAGCCGCGTTGAGTCGCAAGCCGTTCCCATTCGGCACGCGGTAGCTGAAAAAAGCACTGCTGCGAAATTTCGGCGTGTTGAGCGCTTGCCGGCCTTCGAAACGCGCATTCTCTGTCCCCGCCGTGCTCGATTGCATCCAGGTTGCACTGAGTTGCCCCTCGAGCCCCGGAGAGAGTTCGGCCGTTGCGCCCAGTTCGAGCCCCTCGCGCGATTCCGTTCCACGCTGAATAAAGTTACCCGCGGCTTGATCGAGCGCCGGATCATCGCGAAAGTTCAGCGGACGTCGGCCGTAAAAGGCCGCCATCGAGAGCGCACTGCGCTCCTGCAAGGTCAAGCGCAAACCGGTCTCGATCGACTGCATCAAGCGCGCCGGCAACAGCTCGCCGTTGTTGGCGGAACCCAGAGGGGCACGCTCCCCCGCGGCCAAGTCTTCGCGATAGCTCAGATAAGTCAATAGCGGGGGCGCCCAGCGGCGCTGCAAGGCCAACGAGGGCAGCACGCGAAAACGCGCGCTACGTGTCTCGGGAATCACGTTGTAGTAAGGGAATGCTGCCTCATAGCGGTCTTCCTGCTCGACCCAGCGGGCCTGAGCGGCTAGCGCCCAATCACCCAGGGCGACGCGCTCTGAGGCGATCGCGCTCAGTTGCCGAATTCTTGAATTCAACACGGACACCCCAGCGCTGGTCGCGCTGGGCCCGCCCGACCACGTGCGGCTGATCGCATTGCCCCGGTCAACGTAGTCCGGGTCGGTCGGATCCCAGACGTAGTTCGGTAGGCGCGTCTGGCGCTCGGTCCACGCCAAACCAAGGCCCAAGTCATGCTGCAAACCAAACCAACGCGCCTCGCGCGCGGCACGCACTTCAAGAAAACTCGTTTGGCGTTTTTCATCCAGGCTGCGGTAATCCCACAAGGAAAAAGCGCCGTCAGCGCAAAAATAGGTCGCTGCCGCAGTACCCCCGGCGCCCGAACAACCCCACGGAAAGCTGCTGCGATCCTCGGTCTTAACCTGGTGCACCGACGCCGTTGCAGTGAGACGCCACGGGCCCTCTAAGCGCTGCTCCAGCCGCCCCATCGCAAAGCTCGAATCAAACACGGTGGGCCGCGACCAGTCCGACAAGCCCAACACCGTGCGCGGGTTAATCGGTGGTAGGGCGCTACCGCCGAGCAATTGGCTACCCGGCTGCGTGATCTGCGAACGCCGACTGAATTCCGCGTCCACCTCGAGCCGAGCCCCCGAAGCGAGCGCGCGGTCGAGCGCCAGCGAAACGAAGCGGGCCTGCCCGTCCGCCCCTCGCGCGTAGGGCTGCAAGCGATCCAAACTGGCGTTCAAGCGCCAACCCCCTACGAGGTCTTGCTGGCCCCAGTCCAAGGTGGTACCGGGCCCCGTAGCCTGCGAGAACCGCAACCCAAGTTCACCAATGGTCTCTGGGCGCTTCGTCAGCAAATTGATCAAGCCCGCACTGGTGGCCGAACCCGCCCAAGCACCCGCAGGCCCGCGAACCACCTCGATCGCACGTTTGTTGTCGAGCGTCAGCGGCGCCTCGCCAACCACCGGCACGCCGTTCACGCGAACGCCAAACACCGGATCGACCGGAAAACCGCGAATCTGAAAATTTTCGGCGTACCCCAGCGGGCTGTAATTCGAATCAACCGAAGCGTCAAAGCGCAAGGCGTCCGACAGACGCTGGCTACCTGATTCCCGCACCAGGCGCTCGCCAATGACGGTTGCCGAGACCGGTTGCGTCAGCCAATCATCGCCCAACACGCTGGCGAGTGCGCTCACCGGGCGACTGGGCAAGGCTGCCTCCGCTCGGCCCTGAACCACGACGCCCGGCAGCGACGTCTGCGCCATGGCGGGGAGCAACCCCATACTCATGAAAACGGCCAACGCCAGATTTCTCATCTTCGATCCTCCCAGCGCGCAGAAAACGCCGGTGCTGCCGCGGCGCAGATCCCGAAACGCACCCTGGCGAATGCATGGGGTCTGGCACGAGCAGTCGATCGACGCTTCCCTGCGCAAGTCTTAACTCGATCAGGTTCAGAGGGTTTTTCTCACCCGCCCATCGTGTCGATGGGAACACCCCGTGTGCACAAGATGCACTCAAGATGACGCTTCGGGACCCCTAGCGATTAAATTGATGCTATCACGTCAGCCAAGGAGAAAATCTCCAGGTCTGCAGGGCCTGCCGGTTGATAGAGGCTGCGCACGATTGGATCGTGGCCCGCAATAATGTGATCGGGTGACTCTGCTAGCGTTTCGACCAGGTCAAAAGCACGCAACATCTCGCCGCTGTCGGCAACAATGGGGAACGGTGCGCGCTGGCGCAGGTTAGCCAGATAATGGGCCGCATCCGAAGCGATCACGATCCAGCCGCGACGCGTGTGCACCCGAACGATTTGCAGACCGCGCGTATGACCGCCGACCCAATGGACCGTAATGCCAGGGCGCAGTTCGTAAGCGCCGTCGTGAAAATCCAATCGTTCCTGAAAATTTGCATAGACCAAGTCGCAGATGTCAGCGGGATCGTAAGCGTGGCGCATGAAGCGATAGCGCATCTCTTTGCCGGTCGCGAACGCCATCTCCCGCTCCTGAAGATGGAACGTTGTCTTCAGGAGCTTGCGCGTGTTGCCCGCGTGGTCATAGTGAGCGTGGGTAATGACGGTCGCGCGCACATCGTCGAGATGCACGCCGGCGGCTTGCAAAGACGCCACTGGACAGCGTAGAAAGGTCCGCTTGCGCGCCCGCGCGGCGGCCTCATTGAACCCCGTATCGACCAGGATCGTCTCGTCGTCCGCGCGAAGAAACCAGACGAAGTAGTCCATCGACGCAGCGGTTTCGTGCGGGTCAGCACCAATAAAGTTTTCCTGTGGGCGCCGCTGCACCGTTGCGTAGCGCAGCGCGTAGGCTTCCCAAGTTTTCATCGTCATCGCTTCATCGTCATTGCCGTCGAGCCCCGTCGTCAGGCTGAATCACTGCGTCGGGCTCAATCACGCTGGATAAAACGATACAAAGCCGTGTGATCGGCTCCGTCCTCGAGGACCGCTTGCGCGTCTTGCCAGGTTTGCAGACAACGCCTTGCAAAATCCCCAGGCGTATCCATCCGATCGATAAAGTCCGCCGCCGTCTGCAAATCCTTTCGCATGAGGGCGAGTGCGAAGCCAGAATTAAAGGCGCCCGACAGCATGAAAGCCTCGACCTTGTGTTCGGTCGTGTTGTTCTTGCCGGTCGAAGCATTGAACACTTGATTCACCAAGTGAGGATCAATACCAAATGCTTGCGCAGCGGTGAGGGCCTCGCAGGCGGCGAGCATGCCCGCCGCCGATACGTAGTTGTTGAGCGCTTTCACGGCGTGCCCGGCACCTGCCGCCCCGACGTGGACCAGGGTCTTACCCAAAGCCTGCAGTAGCGGCCGCACACGGTCCACGGATTCCGTTGCGCCGCCGATCATGATCGCGAGCGATGCGTCTACCGCACGCCTCACGCCACCCGAGACCGGTGCGTCGACAAAGCCCACGCCCAGCGCCTGCAGGCGTTGTTCGTTCGCGCGCGAGCACACTGGGTCACATGACCCCATATCGAGCACGATCTGGCCGGCAAGCAACCGCTCAGCCAAACCCTGCTGCCACAGCAAATCGTCGACGACGGCACTGCTGGGCAACATCAGAATGACCACCTCGGCTTCGGCTACGGCGCCAGCGGCAGAATGGGCTTGCACAAAACCCGGGGCGCTGCACAGTGCGGCGGCGGCGTCGGGGTTCCGATCAAAGCCACAGATCGGGAAGCCGGCTCGCAACAGATTGCGCGTCATCGGCAGGCCCATCTGGCCAAGGCCGATGAAGGCGATCTTCGTAGGGTCTGCCATCAGATCCCCATCTCCTTAAAGACTTCCTTGGCATTGCGAAAGCCATCGATGCCGGCTGGCACCCCGCAGTAGACGGCCACCTGCAACAAGACTTCCTGAATCTCGTCCTTGCTCAAGCCGTTGTTGATGGCGCCGCGAACATGCGCTTTGAATTCATGGGGACGGTTCAAAGCGGACAACAAGCACAGGTTGATGATGCTGCGGGTCTTGCGGTCGAGGCCGGGCCGATTCCAAATGTCGTTCCAGCAATACTCGGTGACCAACTCCTGCATCGGCATATTGAACGCGTCTGCGTTTTTCAAGGAATTGTCGACGTAGGCGTCTCCCAACACCGCGCGGCGGGTCTGTAACCCTTGCTCGAACTTTTGCTGATCCATCAAATCTCTCCTCAGACGACGCTTTTGCGCCGACTATAGCAGTCAGCCTGCAGTGCCTTCCCGCGCTAGACTGCGAATCCAAGCCCCAGTGATCCTCGAGACGGAATCAAGCCGTGAACTCGTCCCCGCAAAAACCCGTGACCCGCCCCTTGGCGCTCCGCTGGCAACGCCTCTTCGTGCTCGTGCTGCTCAGCGCAATTGGACTCGTGCAAGCGGCCCCCGTTCGCCAGGTCGAAGGCATCGCCGAATACCAGCTGGAAAACGGCTTGCAGGTCTTGCTCGTGCCAGACGATTCAAAGCCCACGACCACCGTCAACGTCACCTATCGGGTGGGATCTCGCCATGAGAATTACGGCGAAACCGGCATGGCCCACTTGCTCGAACACCTTCTCTTCAAAGGCTCGCCACGCTTCCCCGCGCCGTGGTCAGAATTCAGCAAGCGCGGGCTGCGGGCAAACGGTTCGACCAGCGTCGATCGCACCAACTACTTTGCGAGCTTTAGTGCCGACGAGGACAACCTACGCTGGTACCTGTCGTGGGCGGCCGACGCCATGGTGAATTGCAAGGTCGCTAAGGCCGACCTCGATAGCGAGATGACGGTCGTACGCAATGAGATGGAGCGGGGAGAAAACAACGCGTTCAACGTCCTGTACGAGAAAACGCTGGCGACGATGTACCAGTGGCACAACTACGGGAAGAGCACGATCGGAGCGCGTGCCGACGTCGAAGGCGTCGCCATCGAGCGTCTCCGGGCCTTCTACCAACTCTACTATCAGCCCGACAATGCGACCCTGATCGTCAGCGGCAAGTTCGACCCGGCGGCGACTTTACGGCACATTCAGGCCGAATTTGGGGCGATCCCCAAACCGACCCGAGCGCTCCCCGCGCACTACACCCTCGACCCGACCCAAGAGGGCGAGCGGCAAGTCAGTTTGCGCAGGCGCGGCGGCGTCCCCCTGCTGTTGGCGGCGTATCACATCCCCGCCGGCGCCGACCCGGATTACGCAGCCTTTGAGCTCATCGACCTGCTGATGAGTGACGACCCTGCCGGACGCCTGCACCAGCGCCTCGTCGGCAGCAAGCTGGCGGCGAGCGTATTCGCGTTTGCGCGTGCCACCTTTGATCCCGGCATGGTGGCCTTTGGTGCCCAGCTCGCGCCGGGTCAGGACGTCGATGCAGCGCACGCCGCGATGTTGGACGCGATTGAGAGCGTCGCCGCGCAGCCCTTCAGCGCGGCCGAACTCGAACGGGCGCGCGCCAACTGGTTAATCGGCTGGGATCGGCGCTTTACGGACCCGGAGCAAATCGGTGTCGCCCTCTCAGAGTACGTTGCGCTCGGCGATTGGCGCTTGTTCTTTTTGCTGCGCGACCGCGTCAAACAAATCCAGCTCGCCGACGTCAATCGCGTCGCGTCGCAGTGGTTGCGGCGCGATAATCGTACCGCGGGCCGCTATCTTCCGACTGAAGAGCCCTTGCGTGCACCAGCCCCACGAGCCGTTGACCTCAAGGCCCAACTAGCCGGATTTAAAGCGATCGAAGCCGGGGCCGCGGTCGCCGCCTTCGACGCGACGCCGCAGAACATCGACCGCCTGACGCGCCGCCTTGAAATCCCGCCTGGAATCAAACTGGCCTTGCTCAATAAGCCCACCCGTGGCGACGTCGTTGACGCCACGCTGGTGCTGCGCATGGGCACGCTGGAGAGCCTTCGCGGGCGTCGCGCTGCCGGGCAACTGCTGCCGTCGCTCCTCGATAAGGGAACTAGCGCGCTCTCGCGTCAGCAGGTCCAAGATCGCCAAACGGAACTCAAGAGCACGATCAGCATCAGCGGTAACGCGGAGGCCATCGTCGTCAACCTGCAGTCGACGCAGACCCATTTGCCCGCGCTCATCGAGCTGTTGGGCCAACTGCTGCGCGACCCGCTGCTACCCGCGGACGCGCTCGAAGAAGCCCGTGCGCAGGCCCTGGCAAGCCTGGAAGAGGCCCGTAAAGAGCCACAGGCCCTAGTCGCCAACACGCTCGAGCGCTACGGCAACCCCTACCCCAGCGACGACATCCGTTATGCGCGCAGCTTTGATGAGTCGATGGCCGATTTGCGATCCGTCGACCTCGCACAAATCCGCGCGCTCCACCGCGACCTGCTCGGGGCCTCGGCGGCGCAATTCTCAGCCGTCGGCGCATTTGACGAAGCGGCGCTGACGCGAGCACTGACGACGGCATTTGCCGGCTGGTCGTCGAAGATCCGCTTTGAGCGCGTGCCGCGCCCGTTTGTGCCTTTGCAGGCGACCCGGATCGTGCTTGAGACCCCAGACAAACAGAATGCGACCCTCGCCCTGCGCTTGCCGCTGCCCCTACGTGAGCTGGATGCCGACCACGCGGCGCTGTTGCTGGCCAATTACGTCGTCGGCGGCGCGCAAAACTCGCGGCTCTGGACCCGCATTCGCGAACAAGAAGGGCTCAGTTACAGCGTGCGCACGCAGATCACGTTCAACCCCTTTGAACCCGCATCGATGCTGGGCGGCAGTATCATTTTTGCACCCACCAATCGGGCCAAAGTCGAGCAGGTGCTCGCCGAGGAACTCGAACGGGTCGGCCGCGATGGGTTCAGCGCTGGCGAGATCGCACAAGCCAAGCAGGGTCTGCTGAAGCTGCGCGAACTGGGCCGCGCGCAGGCGCCGCAACTGAGCGGGGCGCTGGCGCGCAACGCGTACCTGGGCCGAACGTTTGCAGCCGAGGCCCAGCTCGACGCGGCGCTGGAACGCGTGACGCCAGCGCAAGCCCTCGCGGCTTGGCAGCGATATGTCGACCCGGCGCGCTTGGTACGGGTATTGGGCGGCGACTTTGAAGGCCGCTCCAACCCAACGCGCCCGGCCAGCTCTTCCCCTTCCCCCTGACGCGGTGTAACACCCCATGCAGTTCGATTGGCATAACCCGTACCCGACGATTCGTACGCCGCTCATGGCGCGCAATGTCGTCGCCACGTCGCAAGCCCTCGCAGCCCAGGCAGGCGTCCGCATGTTGCTGCGCGGCGGTAACGCAGTCGACGCGGCAATTGCCGCTGCCGCTGCCCTCACCATCGTCGAACCGGTTTCCAATGGCCTCGGCAGCGACCTGTTCGCGATCGTCTGGGACGGCCACCAATTGCATGGACTCAACGCGTCGGGGGTTGCGCCGGCGGCTTGGAACCCGGACTACTTCGCGCGCAAACACGGCGGCAAGATGCCGATGCGGGGCTGGGACGCTGTCACCGTGCCCGGTGCGGTATCCGGCTGGGTGGCCTTGTCCAAACGGTTCGGCCAGTTGCCCTTCGGCGACCTCCTGGAACCGGCGATCGAACTCGCCGAGCGAGGCCACGGCGTGGGCGTGATCGTCGCGGATAAGTGGGGCCGCCAAATCCCTGCGTTGCAGTCCCAACCTGGCTTTGCGCAAGCCTTCATGCCCTTTGGGCGCGCACCGCAGCCGGGCGAGCGCTTCGTCTTTAGCGCGGCGGGCAAGACCTTGCGCAATATTGCGCGCAGCCAGGGCGAAGACTTCTACCGCGGCGCCACCGCCGCCTTACTCGCCAGCCACTCCCAAGCCCATGGCGGCAGTCTGACGCTGGCCGACCTTGCGAGCTATCAACCCGAGTGGGTCGAGCCGATCCAAAAAGCCTACGGTGCTTACACCGTGCACGAAATTCCGCCCAACGGTCAGGGCATTGCCGCGCTGATGGCGCTCGGCTTCGTCGAGCGCTTGGGGATTCGCGAATTCGCCCCCGACAGTGTCGAGTCGCAGCATTTGCAAATTGAAGCGATGAAGCTCGCATTTGCCGACACCTACCGTTGGGTCGCCGATGCGCGCTCGATGACCGAGGTCACGGCGGCCGATCTGTTGAGCGACGCGTACCTCGACGAGCGCGTCAAACTCATCCAACGCCAAAGCGCGAGCGACTTTAAGCATGGCAACCCCACTGCGGGGGGCACCATCTACCTGAGCGCTGCCGACGAGCAGGGCAGAATGGTGAGCCTGATCCAGTCCAATTACATGGGCTTCGGCAGCGGCGTGGTTGTGCCAGAAACCGGAGTCAGCCTGCAAAATCGCGGTTATGGCTTCACCACCGAGCCTGGCCACCCCAACCTTGTTGACGGCGGGAAACGGCCATTCCACACCATCATCCCCGGTTTCCTGACGAAGACCGTCGACGGCGTCGTACACCCACAAATGAGCTTTGGCGTGATGGGCGGCAACTTGCAGCCACAAGGCCATCTGCAGACCCTCGTGCGCATGCTCACCTATGGTCAGCAACCGCAGGCCGCCTGCGACGCGCCGCGCTGGAAGGTCAGCACAGGTCTGGCGGTCGACTTTGAACACACCATGGCCAGCGAACTGCAGCAAGGACTCAAGGCGCTGGGCCACCATTTCGAACCCGTTGCAGATACCTATATGGATTACGGCAGCGGCCAATTTATCTGGAAGTGCACGGACGATCCTGAGGACGGCTACGTTGCCGCCAGCGATTCCCGCCGCGACGGACAAGCCATCGGATACTGAACCATGACCATCGAGCTGTACGCCTTCGACACCCCCAACGGACGCAAGATTTCGGTTGCCCTCGAGGAGATGGGCCTACCCTATCGCGTTAAGGTTGTCGATATCACCAAGAACGACCAATTTGATCCGGCGTTCTTGCGGATTAGCCCGAACAACAAAATTCCCGCGATCGTCGACCCCGAGGGTCCGAACGGGCAATCGATCAGCGTCTTTGAATCGGGCGCAATACTGCTTTATCTCGGCGAAAAAACTGGGCAGTTTTTGCCCAAAGACCTCGCCGCACGGGTCCCGGTGCTCGAATGGCTGATGTTTCAAATGGGCGGGTTTGGGCCCATGCCGGGCCAGGTGCACCACTTTTTAGGCCTCGCCAACGAGGACGATCAGCGCTACGGGCTCGCGCGCTTCATGGCCGAGACGCGCCGCCTGTACGGCGTGATGAACAGTTGGTTAGCGACCCACACTTTCTTCGCCGGCGAACTCTCGATCGCCGACTTTGCCATCCTCGGCTGGGTCTGGCGCCACCCCCGCCATCAGGTCGATCTGAACGACTTTATCCACGTGCAACGCTGGTACCAGACGCTGATGGCAAGGCCGGGCGTGCAACGCGGATTTGCCGTCGCGCTGCGCAGATAGTGCGGCGACAGGGACTCGATAGCGCGGCGAGGGGGACTCGCTGACGCGACTGGGTTGACTCGCGGCGCGGCTAGGGGGACTCGACTGAGCGACGCCACAGGCGGCTTGTGACGCGACCCAAATCGTCCAGCGCGACATAAACCACCGGCACGACCAACAGGCTCAGCACCGTGCTGGTGATCAAACCACCGATCACCGCGATCGCCATCGGCGAGCGAAAGCTTGCATCGGCACTGCCCCAACCAAACGCGATCGGCAGCATGCCGGCACCCATGGCGATCGTCGTCATCACAATGGGGCGCGCGCGCTTGTGGCAAGCGTCCAATACCGCGTCGAGGCGAGGCATCGGCGGCGGTGCAGGAGACCCATCGGTCGCTGGCCGACCGCGACGCGCCTCGATCGCGTATTCAACCAGCAGAATCGAATTCTTCGTCGCGATGCCCATCAGCATGATCAACCCAATCAGGGACGGCATCGAAAAACTCTTCTGCGCCAGCAAGAGCGCTACGAATGCCCCCCCGAGGGAGAGCGGCAACGCGGCCAAGATCGTAAAAGGATGCAGAAATCCTTTAAACAGCAGCACCAGCACGATGTAAATGCACAGGATGCCAATCAACATCGCAAGACCGAAACTGGCAAACAATTCCCCCATGACTTCGGCATCGCCGACTTCAACAACCTTCACCCCAGCCGGCAGGTTCTGTATCGAGGGCAGGGCCATCACGGCCTTGGTCACGTCGCCCAGCGGTCGACCGGAGAGCTCGATCTCGAAATTGATATTGCGTTGACGGTCATAGCGATCGATCAGCGCGGGTCCCCCGGTCATCGTCAGCGTCGCCACCTGCGCCAGCATGACCGGCCCGTGGCTCCCCGTGACGGCCAGTCGCTCGAGAACCGAAAGATCTTTGCGCGCAGCGTCCTCCAGACGCACCACGATGGGAACCTGACGCTGGGCAAGGTTCAACTTCGCTAAGACGTTGTCGTAGTCGCCGAGGGTCGCCACCCGAAGCGTCTCTGCAATTGCCGCCGAGGTCACCCCCAACTCGGCTGCGCGAGCCAAATCAGGCCGTACGCTGATCTCCGGGCGGATGAGACTTGCCGTCGAGGTAATCGTCCCGAGCCCCGGTATCGTTCGTAAATCACGAATTACATCCTGAGCTGCCTTCTGCAGGGCAAGGGGATCGTCACCGGTGAGCACCAAAACGTACTTTTCGCCCGAACCACCGAGCCCAACTTTGGTTCGCACGCCCGGAACGGTCTCGAGCGCTGCCCGGATTGCTTGCTCGATTTTCTGCTTGCGCGGGCGCTCACCGCGGGGGCTCAACTGAATCGTCAGCGTCGCCTTGCGAACCTCAGCAGCACCCGATTGGGCAAACGGGTCACCCCCAGCCGTACCGCCCCCCAAGCTCGTGTAAATGCTTCGTACATGGTCGAGTGCCGCGACACGCCGGCGCACGTCCTCGGCCACCTCGAGGGTTTGCGCCAAGTTGCTGCCGGGGGGAAGCTCCAGATAAACCTGGGTTTGCGAATTATCGTCGGGCGGGATGAATCCCGTCGGCAAGAGCGGAATGAGGGCGATCGAAGCGACAAAAAAGATCCCCGCAAAGACAATCGTCACCCAAGGATGGCGCAAACACCAGCCCGCGCAGGCTTGATAACGCGCCATCCAGAACGGCTCGCGATGCACGCTCTGCGCGGGTTTCAGCAGGTATGCCGCCATCATGGGGGTCAGCACGCGCGCCACCACCAAGGAGGCGAACACTGCCAGCGACGCGGTCCAGCCAAATTGCTTAAAAAACTTTCCCGGGATCCCACTCATGAACGCGGTTGGCAAAAACACCGCCACCAATGTGAACGTGGTGGCGATCACCGCTAGGCCAATCTCGTCGGCCGCCTCCATGGCGGCCTGAAACGGCGTTTTTCCCATCCTTAGATGGCGCACGATGTTCTCCACTTCGACGATCGCGTCGTCGACCAGCACGCCAACCACCAGCGAAAGCGCGAGCAAGGTGACGACGTTGATCGAAAAGCCCAGATACGCCATGCCGATAAAGGCGGGGATCACCGAGAGCGGCAGCGCCACCGCAGAGACAAAGGTTGCGCGCCAATCGCGCAAAAAAATCAACACGACGAGCACCGCCAGTAAAGCGCCCTCGTAGAGCAAGTTCAGCGAACCCTGGTACTCCTCCTCGACCGGCGTGACGAAGTCAAAGGCCAGCGTGAGTTCGACGTCGGGTCGCTGCTCGCGCAACTGAGCCAGGGTGGCCCTCACCGCCGCACCAACGGCGACTTCGCTCTCACCGCGGCTACGCACGACCTCAAAGGCGATCACCGGTTTGCCGTTCAAGAAAGCGGCCGCGCGCCGTTCGGCGTAGCTGTCACTGACCTGGGCTACTTGCCCCAAACGCACATGCCGCCCGTTGGCCGTAGCAAGTTCGATCGCGGCGATTTCTGCGGCTGACGCAACCGTACCCAAGGTACGCAGGGGCTGCTCGCCGACGCCCAGGGAAACGCGCCCTCCCGAGGCATCCTGTTGTACCTGACGCAGTTGCCGCGAAACCTCGGCTGCCGTGAGGCCAAGCGCCTGCAACTTCGCGGGCTCGATCGCGACACGAATCTCGCGGGACACACCCCCGACGCGGTTCACTGCGCCGACCCCTCGCACCGCCAGCAAGCGGCGCGTAATGTCGTTATCAACAAACCACGACAAGGCCTCGTCGTCCATGGCGGCCGAACGCACGGTGAACGCGAGCACCGGGGTACCGGCGAGGTTTATTTTTTGCAGCACCGGGTCGCGCATTTCGCCTGGCAAATCGGCCCGCGCCGCCTGGACCGCCGAGCGCACCTCATCCAAAGCCTCCTGCACCGGCTTCTCGAGCCGGAACTCGGCCGTGACACTAACGACCCCGTCCTGGACCTTGGTGTACAGATGCTTGAGGCCTTGGACCGGAGCAATCGCATTCTCAAGTTTGCGAGCGACGTCGGTCTCCAACTGCGCGGGCGCGGCGCCGGGTAGCGAGGCGGTGACGGAGATCGTCGGCAGATCCAGGTCGGGGAAGTTCTGGACCTTCATCGACACAAACGAAAACACACCCGCAATCGTCAGCAAGACAAACAGCATCACGGCCGGAATCGGATTGCGAATCGACCAGGCGGACACGTTCATCATCGAGCAACTGCCGGCGGGTTCTCCCCCACAGAGGCGGGTACCACCCGCACCAGATCACCATGATTCAAAAATGCGGCGCCGCTGCTGACAACGCGAGCGGTCTCGTCGAGGCCGGTGGTCACCTCGATGCGGTCGCCGATCCGACGCCCCGTCTGGATTTTCGTTTGCACGACCCTCTGCTCGGGACCTAAGCAGTACACATAGCTAAAACCATCGCGGACCGCGACCGCCGTTTGCGGAATCGTCCAGGCTTGGTTGTTGCCAAGAAAAATCTCGCCGCGCGCAAACATGCCGGCACGCGCGCTACCGAGCGGCGCCTCGAGGTCGACATAAACCAACGCGTTACGGGTCTGCGGGTCCAGCGCGGGGGCAATCATCCGCACCCGGCCCATGAGCGGTGCACCACTGGCGGCCGTCACCCGAACCTTGGCGCCAATCGCAATGCGCTCGATCTCGCTGGCGGTCACTTCGGCACGCCATTCCAGACGCCCTTGTCGGATCAAGCGAAACAACTCGCTGCCCGCGTTCACCACCGACCCCAAGCTCGCACTGCGCGCCGAAATCACGCCCGCATCGGGCGCCAGAATTTCCGTTTGCGCGAGCCGCACCGTCTGCAGGGTCAAAGCCGCTTGAGCCGACTGCAGTCTTGCGCGGGCCGCTGCCTCCGCCGCCAGGCTTTGCGTCAATTGTGCGCTGCTAAAAAAGCCCTGTGCCTGCAGAGACCGGGCTCGGTTGGCCTGCGCCTGGGCTTCCTCGAGGTTGGCTCGGGCCTCGCCCAGAGCGCCCTCGGCCTGCGCGAGTTCGGCGCGAACGGTATCCGACTGCAGCAGCGCCAAGCGTTCCCCCTTGCGCACGCGATCGCCCACGTCGACGCGCACTTCGGTGAGGCGCAAGCCATTGACTTGAGCGCCAATCACCGACTCTTGCCAGGCGGCCAGACTACCGTTGGCCGCCAGCTGCAGCGGTAGTGTCTCTTGCCGAACGGAGGCCAGCGTCACCGTCAGCGCGGGCTTCGCCACTTGGGCTTGGACGGACGCTGACGAACTAAGGCCCAGCGCGAGCGCGACGCCCAGAACAAGGCCCATGCGCACCACGAAGCCCTCCGACCGCACGAAGCCCATGCGCAGCACCAAGCTCATGCGCAGCGCCCAGCCTATCGACCGGCCGAAGTCCATAGACCGCACGCGGCCGCTCTGCCGGCCTCGGCAACTACCCCAGTGAATCGGCATGCGTGGCCCCATCGGAAGACGCCTTGGTTGGCTCGGCGCCGGAGTGTAGCGAGTTTCGGCTTGCCTGCAAGCGCTGCAAACTGCCATGATCTTCAAGACAAACGTTTCCCAATTCTTTCGGTAACTGCCGTGAACCCACCTCCCCGTAGCCTGCCTGCCATCCTGAAGAATCTTGCGTTCCCCGTCATCGGTTCGCCGCTCTTCATCATCAGCAACCCCAAGCTCGTTATCGCCCAATGCAAAGCCGGGATTGTCGGCTCGATGCCGGCCCTCAACGCCCGCCCCGCCTCGCAATTAGACGAATGGTTAGCCGAAATTACGGAAGCCCTGGCGGCGCACGATCGCGCCCACCCGGAGACCCCGGCCGCACCCTTCGCCATCAATCAGATTGTTCACAAGAGTAATGACCGGCTTGAGCACGATTTGGAACTGTGCGCCAAGTACCGCGTCCCCATCACGATTACCAGCCTTGGCGCGCGTGCCGAGGTGAACGACGCCGTGCACAGCTGGGGTGGCATCGTGCTGCACGACGTCATCAACAATGTATTCGCCCACAAAGCGATTGAAAAAGGCGCCGACGGTTTGATCGCGGTTGCTGCCGGCGCCGGTGGGCACGCCAGCGTGAAAAGCCCGTTTGCGATGGTGCAAGAAATCCGCGCCTGGTTCGGCGGGCCGCTCGCCCTTTCAGGCTCGATCGCATCGGGGGGAGCCATCCTCGCCGCCCTCGCAATGGGAGCCGACCTGGCTTACATCGGCTCGGCCTTCATCGCAACCGACGAAGCCCGTGCGGTCGACGCCTACAAGCAGATGATCACGACGGCCAATTCAGACGACATCGTCTACAGCAACTTCTACACCGGAGTTCACGGCAACTACCTCAAGGGCAGCATCCGTAACGCCGGTATGGACCCCGACAACTTGCCGCAGAGCGACCCCAGCAAGATGAATTTCTCCACCGCCGAGGGCGCCTCCAGCGCCCGCGCCTGGAAAGACATCTGGGGATGTGGTCAGGGCATCGGGGTGATCAACGAAGTGGTTCCAGCAGCCGCGCTCGTAGCGCGTTTGAAAGCCGAGTACAGCGCGGCGAAAGCCGCGCTCTTGGCCGCCTGAGGCCTACTCGGCCCGGGCGCCGGATTCCTTCACGACTTTCGCCCACTTGAGGATTTCGCTCGTCTGATAACGGGCGAGCTCCTCCGGCGTCGACAGGATGGGGTCGAGGCCGAGCGACTTCAGCTTCTCCTGCACTTCGGGCAGCTGGTAGACACGCATGACCTCCGCGTGGAGGCGGTCGATCGTCGCCTTCGGGGTACCCGCAGGGGCGAACAAAGCAAACCAGGTAGTGGCTTCAAAACCTGGAATCGTTTCAGCAACCGTAGGTACATCGGGAGCCGCCGGCGATCGCTTCGCGGTGGTTTGTGCGACGGCGCGAATCTTCCCCTCGCGCGCCATTGGCAATGCCGAGGGCATATTGTCGAACATAAGTTGGATGCTGCCACCCACCAGATCGGGAATGGCGAACTGGCGCCCCTTGTAGGGCACGTGCGTCATCGTCGTACCCGTCATCGACTTGAACAATTCCCCCGAAACGTGAACCGAGCTTCCGACCCCCGGGGACCCGAACGAGAGTTTGTTGGGGTGGGCCTTGAGGTAGGCAATTAGGTCTGCGACCGTCTTCACGGGCAGATCATTGTTCACCACCAGCAGATTCGGCGCCGACGCGACCAGCGCAATTGGTGCGAAACCCTTGACCATGTCGTACGGCATCTTTTCGTACAGTGCGCCGTTGATCGCGTGCGTACCGACCGTCCCCATCACCAAGGTAAGACCGTCCGGCGCCGCTTTGGCGACAAAATCGGCACCGATATTGCCGCCTGCCCCGGGCTTGTTGTCGACCAGAACGGGTTGGCCCAGTTGCGCCTTCTCGCTCAGGATGCGCGCGAGGATGTCGGGGGCGCCACCGGTTGGGAACGTCACCACGAGCTTGATCGGTTTGCTCGGATAGGACTGCGACTGCGCGCAAGCGAGCGGCGAAGTCAATGCCACCGCGAGCGCCAGTGCGACCGCCTCAAGGCGGCGGCGATGGCCGCGCGCAGACACGTCACCCGCGCTGTACGATGCCCCTCGTCCTACTGCCAATAACGTCTGCCAAGTTCGTACCAATGGTTTGCGCAACATAAGCTCTCCTTTCGTGGAAGCTTGACCGAAGCGGGGGCGCGCCGACAACGGCTTCCGGCCCGGGGTATTCCCTAGGATTCAGAGCACGCGTGGATTACGAATACACTGGACACACCCAGAACACCTCAGCCACGGGATGCCTCGGCCAACCAATGCTTCAACCGTGCAATACGATGCAAACAACGTGATGATATTGTTAGTTAGGATTAGATACGCGATCGTAATGATGGCGCTTGGCCTCGCCAGTAGTCTTGCCCTCGCGGACAGCTTCCCCAGTAAGCCGCTCACCTTGATTGTGCCGAATCCGCCTGGCGGCGTGGTCGACAGCTCGGCCCGCCTGATCAGCGAACCGTTGAGTAAATTACTCGGCCAAGCGGTCGTGATCGAAAACAAAGGGGGCGCAAGCGGCAACATCGCCTACCCCTTGGTGGCTCGAGCACCCAAAGACGGCTACACCCTACTGGTCTCTTACTCGGCCTACCACGTCGGAAACCCGGCGATGTTTGCCAAGCTGCCCTGGGACCCTAAAGAGCTCACGCCGGTCGCGCTGATTGCTGCAGCCACCAACGTGATTGCGGTGCACCCGTCGATACCGGCAACCAACTTGCGCGAGTTCATCGCGTATTTGAAAGCGAACCCTGGCAAGGTGAACTTTGCCTCGCAGGGCAACGGCTCGCTGTCGCACGTGGGCACCGCCTTGTTCGAGCAGGCGACCCAGACGGACATGATCCATGTCCCCTATAAAGGCTCGGGCGATGCCATCCGCGATGTGCTGGGGGGTCAGGTTCAGGTCTTCATGAGCACGCCGCCCTCGGTCATGTCGCACGTCCAAGCCGGCAAGCTGAAGGGGTTCGCGGTCACGAGTAAAGCCCGCCACCCGATGTTACCGGGCGTCCCCACCACCGCCGAAGCCGGGTTGCCGGGCTTTGAGCTCGAGGCCTGGGTTGGCCTGTTTGCGCCTGCCGGCACGCCCCCGGCCGTAATTGCGCAACTCAGTGAAGGCGTCAAACGCGCGCTCGAGCAACCGGACACCCGACAGCGCGCAGCCGCAATTGGCATCGAACCGCGCTACCTCAACCCGGAGGACCTTGGGGCCCTGGTGAAACGCGAATCGGAGTATTGGGGTAACGTGATCCGATCCCGCAACATCGTCGCCGATTGAAGCAAGCGATGACGCCACAGGCACTCGCTGGCGTGAAGGTGCTCGAACTCGGGTCCCTGATTGCCGGGCCCTACGCCGCCGCCCTGTTCGCGCAGTTTGGCGCCGAAGTGATCAAGGTCGAGCCGCCCCAAGGCGGCGATCCGCTGCGCAAGTGGCGCAGACTTCACCAAGGGACCTCCCTGTGGTGGTACTCGCAGAGCCGTAACAAAAAATCCATCACGCTCGACCTCAAACAAGAAGCTGCGCGTGCCGTCGTTCGTTCGCTGGTTGAGCAGGTCGACATCGTGATTGAAAACTTCCGCCCCGGGACACTCGAGCAGTGGGGACTCGGGTGGGAGCAGCTGAGCGCAATCAAGCCCTCGCTGATCATGGTTCGAATCTCGGGCTACGGCCAGGATGGTCCCTACAGCGCCCGACCGGGGTTCGCCGCCATCGCGGAATGCATGGGCGGGCTGCGCTATACCTCAGGGTTTCCCGATCGGCCACCTGTGCGCGTGGGGGTCAGTCTGGGGGATACGTTGGCATCGCTCTACGGCACCATCGGCGCTTTAATGGCGATGCATCACCTGCAACGCAACGGGGGTAGCGGGCAGTTCATCGACGTTGCCTTGTATGAAGCCGTGTTCGCGGTGATGGAGAGCCTCGTACCCGAGTATCAGATGCAGGGGCATATTCGCGAACGCAGTGGCGCCAGCATGCCCGGCATCGCGCCCACCAACACGTATCGCTGTCTGGACGGGTTGTATGTCGCCATCGCGGGCAACGGCGATGGCATCTTTCGCCGCTTCATGCACGCGATTGGGCGCGCCGACCTTGCCACCGAGCCCGAACTGGCCACCAACGAAGGGCGTGCGGCCCAGGCCGACCGACTGGATCGCGCAATTTCCGAGTGGACCGGACGCCATCCCTTGAACGAGGTTCTGGCAGTGCTCGAGGAAGCGGCGGTTCCGGCCGGACGAATCTATAACGCCGCCGACATCGCTACGGACCCGCATTTTGCGGCGCGCGCCATGATCGAGCACCACAACTTGGACGATGGGACCCCGATTGACCTTCCCGGAGTCGTACCCAAATTGAGCGCCACGCCAGGCACGACCACTTGGCTGGGCCCGACCCTGGGCGAGCACACCGTCGAAATACTCGAATCGATCGGCCTCGACGGCGTGGCGATCGAGAAGCTTCGTGCCGAGGGCGCGATCTAAAGGCAAGCCACCAGGGCTAACGGGTGCTGCCGCGCCCGGCGAGCGACGCGACAACGCCCTCGATAAACGCCGCCGTGGGCGCAGCCTGCGTCACCGGCAGCATATGGCCACCGTCGACGAGCCTGAGCGCCACATTCGGAATGTGGGCGCGCAAGGCTTCGCACTGCGCCTCACAGTCCAAGATGGCGTCCTGACGCCCAAACAAACAATGCACGGGG
>Ga0114963_10001019_pt1 | contig 19347 bp, 14 predicted proteins | sample C_131016_EF_Meta_FD_87019 | JGI IMG/M metagenome (GOLD analysis project Ga0114963, IMG submission 87019) | Freshwater microbial communities from Lake Croche, Canada to study carbon cycling - C_131016_EF_MetaG | ecosystem: Environmental > Aquatic > Freshwater > Lake | place: Lake Croche, Canada...
GCTTTGGTATTGTTTTGCACTGGAAAAGCCTCGAACCTGCTTGATGGATCAGGGGGCGGTATGATCCAATAAGACATGGATGCCCATCCCGATCTCTCTTCTCTCGACCCCGCTCTCCCCGATCACCAGCGCGACGCCTGGGCCTTCGGGCTGGCTGAACTGGCTGTTAGCGCAGGACAGCTCATTCTGGAAATCGAGAAAACCCATCCCGGCAGCACATCCAAGGCCGATGGCTCGCCGGTGACCCTGGCCGATCAGGCCTCGGAGACGATGATTGTCGGCGAGCTGTCAAAACGGGTTCCATGGCTGACCGTGATTGCCGAAGAACAGGCGGCCGCCGGATTGAACGGCGCGGCGGGACGCATTTTTGCTCTGGTCGATCCGCTCGACGGCACCAAGGAATTCATCAGCCGCAACGGCGAATATACCGTCAATATTGCCCTGATCCGCGATCACCAGCCGGTTGTGGGGGTCATCTATGCGCCCGCAACCGGCAAGATCTGGCTGGGCGGGCGCACGGCCTGGCATGGGTCGTTGCCGGCAGGTTTATTTGCTCCGGAGGCTTTGCAGCCGATCCATTGTCGGACTGCGCCCGAAGGGCTGACCGTGGTATCGAGCCGCTCGCATCCCTCGCCTGAAGCCGAGATTTTTTTGCAGGCCTATGCCGTTGCCGACCGTTCGGTGGCCGGTTCGTCGCTCAAATTCTGCACGATTGCCGAAGGGCGGGCCGATCTGTATCCGCGTTTCAGCCCGACCATGGAATGGGACACCGCCGCAGGCCACGCCATTCTGATGGCCGCCGGCGGCGGGCTCTGCCAGCCCGACGGATCGGATTTTTGCTACGGTTTGAAACAGCACAGCTGGCTCAACGGTCCCTTCATCGCCTATGGCGATGCCCGTTTGCGGCCATTCCGCTAGGGGTTCAGGAGTGAGAGGCGCGGGGCCAATCCGGCGTATATTGCTGGATGCCGGTGGCGCGCAGACCGCGCATGCCGTGGCGGATCATCCGGCTGCGCCATGAAATGATTTCCTCGGATGTCAGCGAATAGCGCGAACAAGCCTCCTCCAGCGACAGCCAACCGGCATCAAGAGCCGCAATCAGCTGCGCCTTGCGGCTGATCACCCAGCGCAAATTGGCACTGGGCACAGGAAGATCCACACCCGGGCTCACGCCCATTTCGGATACGCTTTGGGACACAACAACCACACAATCAAACGCGACGACACAACAGGTTGAATCTAGAGAGGAATTGAACTGATTTGACAACCAAAAGTTGAAAAATCGGATCCGTTCATATCCAGCGCCGTTCGTGCAGGGGACATTAGTCAGGGTGTTTGGCAGGGAGGGCGGGGATGAGCGTTCTCAAAAATCAATCGAAAATCGTATCGCCATGCGCCTCGACATAGGCGGCGAGAGCCATTGTATGTTCGCGCGACAGGCGTTCGGCGAGATCGGCATCGCCCTTTTCCAGCGCCTCGATGATGGCGAGATGATCGCGGATCGATTTTTCCGCACGATCCCCGCGCCCGATGGTCAGTTGCCGGATCCCGCGGACATGCAGCAGCAGATTGTCGGTCAGATCAACCAGAACCGACGACCCGCTCATGCGGATCAGGGTCTGGTGGAAGGTGATATTGGCCGCTGAATATTCCGACAGGTTTTCCTGCGGGCGATGGGCCTCGTTGAAACTCTGGAAAATACCGCGCAGGGTGGCGATCTCGGCATCGGAGGCCTGCTCGGCCACCAGACGCGCCGCCATGCTTTCAAGCGCGGCCCAGGCCTGCACCATGCCGATCACTTCGCGCTTGGTCTTTTTGAGCACCATAATGCCCTTGCGCGGCACCGAGCGCACAAAGCCCTCCTGCTCCATCATGGCAATCGCTTCGCGCACCGGCGTGCGGCTGACACCGAGTTTTTCAGACAACTGCCGCTCGTCGAGCCATGTCTGGGCGGCAGAGCCGTAGATGTCCATGCCGATCACGGCCTGTTTCAGAATACCGTAAACCTTGGTCTTGAACGACATTTCGGGCGCGACGCGCTTGAGCACCAAATCCTGTGACAGATCCTCGTCGAGCGGCCAGCGCATTTTCGGTTTCAGAGCTTTGGCCATCATCTTATTCCGTCCCTGCCCCGTTGCGGGGAATACTGCACCCGATCAGGCGATCGTCACGCCGCCATTGGCCCGGGGCATGGGGCCAGCCGATCACTGATCAACTGGTATCCCAAAAGCCACAGGCCTAATCACTGTTTATATTCAAAGGGTCAGACAGTGACAATGCGCAAATTATTGGTCGAACCCGCCATGCCGAACGGAATACCAGAGACGATCACAATGGTCTCGCCGGGCTGGGCAAAGCCGGTATCCTTGGCATGGTGGATGGCCTGGTCGACCATTTCGTCATAGCTGCCGCCGCCGGCCGATTGCACCGTATCGGTGCCCCACAGCAAAGCCAGCCGCCGCGCGGTCTGGATGCTCGGGGTGATCGACAGGATCGGGACACTCGGGCGCTGGCGGGCAATGCGCAGGGACGAGGTGCCGCTCTGGGTGAAAGCCACCACGCCCGCCGCCCCGATCGAGGAGGCCACATCCGCTGCTGCGGCCGATATCAGATGCTGCGGATGCGGCTCGACAGCCGGATGCAGCGCATGGATCAACGGCGGATAGGAATGGTGCCGCTCGGTGCGTCCGATGATGTGGTCCATAATTTCGACCGCCTCGACCGGATATTGGCCCGAGGCCGATTCAGCCGACAGCATCACCGCATCCGCCCCGTCATAAATGGCGGTGGCAACGTCGGAGGCTTCCGCGCGGGTCGGTGTGGGCGCCGTGATCATCGATTCCAGCATCTGGGTCGCGATGATCACCGGCTTGCCCGCCAAGCGGCAGGCCCGCACCAGATCCTTTTGGGCACCGGGCACATCTTCGGGCGGGATTTCGACGCCCAGATCTCCGCGCGCCACCATGATGGCATCGGCCAGCCGGACCAGCTCGTCGAAATGTTTCAGGGCCGAGGGCTTCTCGATCTTGGCCATCACACCGGCGCGGCCGCCGACCAGACCATGCGCCTCGATCAGATCGGCCGGACGCTGGACAAAGGAAAAGGCCACCCAGTCGACGCCCAATTCCAGCCCGAAGGCCAGATCGGCCCGATCCTTTTCGGTGATGGGCGAGAGATCGAGCACGGTATCGGGCAGGTTCACGCCCTTGCGGTCGGTCACCGGCCCGCCATTGATCACTTCGACCTCGACGCCCTGATCAATCATCCGCACCACTTTGACGCGGACTTTGCCATCGTCGATCAGCAGATTATGGCCGGGCATCAGCGCATCGAAAATTTCCTTGTGCGGCAGGGCCAGCGTATCGGGTTCGCTGGTATCCTTGCCCAGCACCATGCGGACGATCTGTCCTTTTTCCAGCACCATCTTGCCGCCCGAGACGGCACCAAGCCGGATTTTCGGACCCTGCAAATCCTGCAGGATGGCGATGGGATGGTTGACCTCGGCCTCCAGAGCGCGAATCGCATTGAAGCGGGCTCGGTGGTCCTCATGGCTGCCATGGCTGAAATTGAGACGGAACACATCGACGCCAGCCTCGAACAGGGTCCGGATCATCTCAGGGGAAGAACTGGCCGGACCCAGTGTCGCGACAATGCGCGCGCGGCGAAGACGTCTCATTCTCTCACTCCGTTCATTTCCATCAGGCCCACAGATGAGCAGTATTTGATGACAAAGGCAAAACAAAAGCCGCTATGGAGCGGCTTTTGCCGTGGAGAGCCAGAGGGCAGCGAATTATTCGGCGGCCATCGGCCTGTGCGGAGCCACTTGGGCGGCGCAATATTTGAATTCGGGAATTTTGCCGAACGGATCCAGTTGCGGATTGGTCAGCACATTGGCCGCCGCCTCGTTGAAACAGAAGGGCACAAAAATCATGCCGTCCGAGACATCGTCATCGGCACGCAAGGTGGCGATGATCTTGCCGCGCCGCGTCGAGACCTCGACCGGATCACCCGCCTTCAAGCCGCGTTGGCGGATTTCGAACCGGTTCATCGAGGCAATGCCCTCGGGCTCGATATGATCGAGCACCGCCGAGCGCCGCGTCATCGCACCCGTATGCCAGTGTTCGAGCATACGGCCCGTGGTCAGCACCAGCGGATAGGTCTCGTCGGGCACTTCGGCCGGCGGCACGATATCGGCAGGCACCAGATGGATGCGGCCGTCACTGGTCGGCACGCTGTCGACAAAGATGATATCCTGACCCGGCGTGTGCTCGTCCACCGCCGGATAGGTCACCGAGTCTTCGCGCTCGATCCGGTGCCATGGCAGACCCGACAGCGACGGCATCAGCGCGCGCATTTCCTCATAGACCTCGGAGACATGGCCATAGGACCAGGACAGGCCGATGCGGTTGGCGAGATCGACAATCAGTTCCCAATCCTGGCGCGCCTCGCCCGGCAGATTGAGGGCGGGACGGCCCAATTGCACCTGACGGTTGGTATTGGTGTAGGTGCCGAGTTTCTCTGCATGCGCCGAGGCGGGCAGCACCACATCGGCATGCCATGCCGTCTCTGTCAGAAAAATATCCTGCACCACCAGATGCTCGAGCTTGGCCAAAGCCTCGCGCGCATGGATCTGGTCGGGGTCCGACATCGCGGGGTTTTCCCCCATGATATACATGCCTTTGATCTGGCCGTCATGGATCGCATCCATCACCTCGACCACCGTCAAGCCGCGCTTGGGGTCGAGTGCCTGCCCCCACGCATTTTCGTATTGGGCGCGGATCAGCGGATTTTCGACCAGCTTGTAATCGGGATACATCATCGGGATCAGTCCGGCATCGGATGCGCCCTGCACATTGTTCTGCCCGCGCAGCGGATGCAGGCCCGATCCCTTGCGGCCGACATGGCCTGTAATGGTCGCCAGAGCGATCAGGCAGCGTGAATTGTCGGTGCCATGGACATGCTGGGATACGCCCATGCCCCAAAAGATGATCGAGCGCTCGGAGGTTGCAAACAGGCGGGCGACCTCGCGGATGGTGGCCGCGGGGATGCCGCAGACCGGCTCCATCGCCTCCGGAGAGAAATCCTTCACTTTGGTTTTGAGCGCCTCGAAACCCGACACCCGCGCCTGGATGAATTGCTCGCTGGTCAGCCCTTCCTCGATGATCACATGCAGCATGGCATTGAGCAGCGCGACATCAGTGCCGGGGCGGAATTTCAGACTGTGGCTGGCATGGCGCATCAGGCCCTGCCCGCGCGGATCGGCGATGATCAGCTTGGCGCCGCGTTTGGCCGCCTGCTTGAAATAGGTGGCCGCGACCGGATGGTTCTGCTCGGGCCGCGCACCGATCACCAGAATACAATCGGCATCGAGTGCGGCCATGAAAGGCGCAGAAACCGCCCCCGAACCGACCCCTTCCATCAGGGCCGCCACCGAGGAGGCGTGGCACAGGCGCGTGCAGTGATCGACATTATTGGTGCCGAACCCCTGCCGCACCAGCTTCTGGAACAGATAGGCCTCCTCGTTCGAGCCCTTGGCCGAGCCGAAGCCGGACAGCGCGGCGCCGCCATGCGTATCGCGGATATGGGCCAGCCCGCCAGCGGCGCGGCTCATCGCCTCCTCCCATGTCGCCTCGCGGAACACCGCCCACGGGTCCATCGGATCAATCGCGATCTCGCCGTGTTTGGGGGCATCGTCGCGACGGACCAAGGGCTTGGTCAGACGGTGCGGATGGCGCACATAATCAAAACCGAACCGGCCTTTGACGCAGAGGCGGTTTTCATTGGCGGGACCATCGCGACCATCGACACGGATGATGGTGTCATCCTTGACCGCCACTTTGGTCAGACAGCCGACCCCGCAATAGGGGCAGACCGAATCCACCTCTTTGTCGGGTATCACCACTGTCTTTTTGGCGTCGTGATCCATCAGTGATTTTTCGAGCAGCGCACCGGTCGGGCAGGCCTGCACACATTCCCCGCAGCCGACACAGGTCGACGCGCCCATGCTGTCGGCCAGATCGAACACCGGACGGGATTGCCCGCCGCGAAAGCCCATGCCGATCACATCATTGATCTGGACCTCGCGGCAGGCACGTTCGCACAGGCCGCAGGCAATGCAGGCCGCCAGATTGACGGCGATGGCGGCATGGGAATCATCATGCAAATCCAGTCCCGCCTGATGCGGGGTGTGGTGGTGGCCTTCACCCGCTTGGGGATAACGGCTGCGCGCAACGCCGACCTTGTCAGACCAGTTCCAGAATTTCGACGCCGGATCGGGCCCGTCATGGCGGGCAGGCATATCGGTTGCCAGCAATTCGAACACCATGGCGCGCGCTTTTTCGACCCGCTCGCCGGCACTGTTAACCACCATGCCTTCGCTCGGTTTGCGGATGCAGGAGGCCGCCAGCGTGCGTTCACCCTCGACCTCGCAGACACAGGCGCGGCAATTGCCGTCGGGCCGATAGCCGGGCTGGTCGAGATGGCACAGATGCGGGATCAGTGTGCCTTCGCGTTTGGCCACATCCCAGATTGTTTCATCGACTTCAGCCGTCACCTGACGGCCATCAAGAATGAACTGAACAGGCTTAGTCATGACACTGTCTCCTCAAGGAAGAACCTTAGGACCGAACGCACGGGATTGCTGGCCGCCTGCCCCAGACCGCAGATCGAGGCATCGCGCATCACCTGATCGAGATCACGCATCAGATCGAGGTTCCAGTCCCCCTGCTCCATCATCCGCACCAGCATCTGCGTGCCGGAGCGGCATGGGGTACATTGGCCGCAACTCTCATGCTCGAAAAACCGCAACAGGTTGAGCGCCACCGCTTTGGGATCGTCATGATCGGAGAGGATCACCACCGCATGCGAGCCGACAAAGCAGCCATAGGCGTCGAGCGTGCCGAAATCGAGCGGCAGATCGGCCAGACTGGCGGGCAGCAAACCGCCCGAGGCCCCGCCCGGCAGATAGCCGATGAAGCGATGCCCCTCGCGCATCCCACCGCAATAATCCTCGATCAATTCGCGCGCCGTCACACCGGCCGCAGCCAGTTTGACTCCGGGATGGTTGACCCGTCCCGAGACGGAAAAAGAGCGCATGCCCTTATGGCCGCGCACGCCCTGATCGGCAAACCATTGCGGGCCTTTCTGGACAATGTCGCGCACCCAGAACAGGGTCTCGATATTGTGGTTGAGAGTCGGACGGTCGAACAGGCCCTGCTCGGCGATATAGGGCGGGCGATGGCGCGGCAACCCGCGTTTGCCTTCGATCGACTCGATCATCGCGCTTTCTTCGCCGCAGATATAGGCCCCCGCACCGCGCCGCAATTCAATGCCGACCTGCCGGGTAAAACCGGCGGCATCCAGACGGGCAATTTCCGTGCTCAGCAGCTCCAGCACGGCCGGATATTCATCACGCATATAAAGATAGATCCGGTCGCAGCCGACAGCCCAGGCGGCAATCAACGCCCCCTCCAGCATCCTGTGCGGGTCGCTTTCCAGATAGGAACGGTCCTTGAATGTGCCCGGTTCGCCCTCGTCGCCATTGATGGTCATCAAACGGGGGGCCGGATAGGACCGCACGATCGACCATTTGCGGCCGGAGGGAAACCCTGCCCCACCCAGACCGCGCAAGCCTGAATCCGACAACAGCGCAATGATCTCCTCGGGCGTATGCTTGCCCGCCAGACAATCGGCAAGAAGCCCATAGCCGCCATCGGCACGATAGGCCTCGAGGTCCCGATAGGCGGGCACAGTTGGCTTGGTTTCTCCCGCTTGCGCCAATGCCAGCAGGCCCTCGGCCGTGGCATGGTCAACCTCGCGCCGTCCGACAAGAGCGGCGGGGGCTTGCGCGCAACGGCCGATACAAGCCGCACGCACCACCCGCACGGCTGATGGATCGACCAGCGTTTCGATCCTGCCGATCAGATCCTCCGCACCCGCCATCATGCAGGACAGGGAATCGCACACCCGGATGGTGATGGCCGCAGGAGCGTTTTCGCCGTCTTTGACGATGTCGAAATGATGGTAGAAACTTGCCACCTCGAAAATCTCGGCCTCGGCCAGCCGGAAACAGGTCGCCAGCGCTTTCAAATGGCGTGCATGCAGGGCACCTTGCCGGTCTTGCAGGCGATGCAGAGCCTCGATCACCATATCGCGCCGACGGGGCATCGAGCCCAGCATCGTGTCCACCTCGGCCAGCGCAACCGCATCGAGCATGCGGCCCTTCGGCTTGGCAATTTTCGGATCGGTCTTTTTGACCTGTTTGTTCATTGGTGGCGTCCTCCCGAGGGAAAACAGAATAACAGGAAATTCGGGATTGGGAACTCCCTTGGTATACCATACACCACACATGTTTTCAGGGACTTAGGCCGATCGTGTGTGAATTCTTTTATCCCTGACGCTGTTTTTTATCGTCCAAGCGCAGATGGTGCATCGCAACAGCCCGCACCCGCAACGACGCCTGCCATGAAATTGATCCACAAGACCATCTGTCGATCTTCCGGCAGTCTGAAAAAACGGCAACGGAACAGTCCGCATTTTGGCTCTGAACCTATTGCACTGCAATGAAAGAGCCGCTTGCCATCTGGCGTATGGCATACCAAGATGAACCCAGATTCCAGATGCCAATCGCATCGTCCTGCACCATAAGCGGGGAATCGATCGAGGGAGGCTAGCATGACATATGAAGAGGGGGCGGTGTCCGCCCGCGTCAGTGAAAGCTATCGTTGGACCCAATTGACGATAGGCGTTGTGTGTATGGTTATGATCGCCAACTACCAATATGGTTGGACGTTCTTTGTTCCCGATATCCAGAAGCAATTCGGTTGGAAGCCCTCTGACATCCAGGTGGCTTTTACGTTGTTCGTTCTGTTCGAGACCTGGCTGGTGCCGATCGAGGGCTGGTTCGTTGACCGCTATGGTCCACGGGTGGTGATTTTTGTCGGCGGTATTCTGTGCGGCATCGGCTGGTGGATGACCTCGCGCGCCACCTCGCTGGGTGGCATTGACGGTTACTATTCCGCCATGATCGTCTGCGGCATCGGCGCAGGCGGCGTTTACGGCACCTGCGTCGGCAATGCGTTGAAATGGTTCCCCGACAAGCGCGGCCTTGCAGCCGGCATAACGGCGGCCGGCTTCGGAGCGGGCTCAGCCCTTACCGTTGTGCCGATCCAGAACATGATCAAGGATGTCGGCTTCCAGCAGACCTTCCTGAATTTCGGGATCGGCCAGGGTATCATCATCTGTATCCTCGCTTATTTTCTGCTCGCGCCCAAACCGGGACAGGTCCCCGGCACCACCAGCAATGCCAATGTGATCCAGACGCGTCGCCAGTATACGCCGATGGAAATCATCGGGCCTGCCAGTTGGTGGATGGCAGCCAGTGTTGGGGTCCTGCTGGTCGGTCTGATCATGTGGAACATGGGCATGCTGTTCTACTTCCAGCTTGTTCTGGCGGGCATGATTTTCCTTGTGGGCGGCACGATTGTCGTCATGCGGGGCGAGCCGATTTTCATGCTGATGTATTTCATGTTCGTGATTGTCGGCGCGGGCGGTTTGATGGTGACGGCCAATCTGAAACCCATTGCCGCCAATCTCAAAGTGGCCGACCAGGCGGTCACCATCGGCTGGACCATGACGGCCATTACCTGGGCCGCGACCATCGACCGGATCCTGAACGGGCTGACCCGTCCTTTCTTCGGCTGGGTCTCGGACCAGATCGGGCGTGAACAAACCATGTTCATGGCTTTTGCGCTGGAGGGGATCGGTATTTATGCCCTCTATCTCTATGGCTCGGATCCGTTGTGGTTCGTGCTGCTGTCGGGCTTCGTGTTCTTTGCTTGGGGGGAAATCTATTCACTGTTCCCTTCAACCTGCACCGATACATTCGGCTCCAGATTCGCGGCCACCAATGCCGGTTTGCTCTACACGGCCAAGGGAACAGCGGCCTTGCTTGTTCCGTTCGGCAGCCGGATCCAGGAGGCCACCGGCTCCTGGGATACGGTTTTCCTGATCGCGGCCGGCGCGAATATTCTGGCCTCGGCTCTGGCCCTGTTCGTGCTCAAACCATGGCGGGCACGGGTTATCGAACGTTCGGTTGCCAACTGACAATCACCTCTGCCGGTCCTGCCATGCGTGGCCGGCAGAGGACACTTCTAGAGACTTGACATCGGCTAGCTTTGGCATGCCAAATGCCAATTATAAAAATCCACTGACACGATTTCGGTTGGCAGAACAGCCAATCTGCGAATGAAACGAGGAAACTGACCATGGCGCATGACAAAGCAACTGTTCGCAAAGTTCTGGATGGCGTGAAGGCCTCCGGCCGCACGGCCCTGACGGCACCGGAGGCCAAACTGGTATGTGATGCGTTTAGCATCCCGCTGCCCAAGGAAGACCTTGTCACCTCGGCTGACGGTGCGGCCACAAGCGCCACGACAATGGGGTTCCCCGTTGTGATGAAGATTGTCTCGGCCGACATCCTGCACAAGACCGATGCCGGTGGCGTGATTGTCGGCGTCAAATCCGCCGACGAGGCCAAAGCGGCCTATAACACCATCATGGCCAATGCCAAAAAGTACAAGGCCGATGCCAAGATCGAAGGCATCCAGATCCAGCAGATGCTGCCTTCTGGGGCGATCGAAACGCTGGTCGGCTCGATCACCGATCCCTCCTTCGGCAAGCTGGTGGCCTTCGGCCTTGGCGGCGTGCTGGTGGAAGTGCTCAAGGACCTGACTTTCCGTCTGGCTCCGGTCAACGAGCATGACGCGCTCGACATGATCGGCTCGATCAAGGCGCAGGAAATGCTCGACGGCATCCGCGGCTCGGAACCGGTCGACCGCAAGGCCATCGCAAACATCCTGATCAATGTCTCGGCACTGCTCGACGCCTTCCCCGAAATCAGCGAACTCGATCTCAATCCGGTCTTTGCGACCTCCAAGGGCGCCACCGCGGTCGATGCCCGCATCGTCTGCGATTTCGAGACCCATCACGAGCGTTACCGTCCCGACCAAGCCGAAATCCTGCGCGCCACCAACCGCATCTTCAAGCCGCGTGCCGTGGCGGTGATCGGCGCGTCGAACGAGGCCGGCAAGATCGGCAATTCGGTGATGAAAAACCTGATCAATGGCGGCTATAAAGGCACCATTGTGCCGGTCCATCCCAAGGCCGATGTGATCGAGGGCGTCAAAGCCTACAAATCGGTGCTGGACTATCCCGGCGAGGTCGATGTGGCGGTGTTTGCCGTTCCGGCGCATCTGTGCGTGGCGGCGATGGACGAGGTCGGCCAGAAGCATATCCCGGGCGCGGTGATGATCCCCTCGGGTTTTGCCGAAACCGACAACCAGCCCTTGCAGGATGAATTGCTGGCGATGGCCCGCAAGCACAATGTCCGCATCATGGGGCCGAATATTTACGGCTTCTATTACACCCCAGAAAATCTGTGCGCGACCTTCTGCACCGCCTTCGACGTCAAGGGGCATGCGGCTTTGTCCTCGCAATCGGGCGGCGTCGGCATGTCGATCATCGGCTTTGCCCGTTCCACCAAGATGGGCGTGTCGGCGATTGTCGGCCTGGGCAACAAGTCCGATCTCGACGAGGACGATCTGTTGACCTTCTTCGAGCAGGACGACAACACCCATGTGATCGCCATGCATTGCGAAGACTTGAAAGACGGCCGCTCATTTGCCGAGGTCGCCAAGCGCGTTTCGAAGAAGAAGCCGGTCATCATGCTGAAAGCCGGCCGCACCGCCTACGGGGCCAAGGCGGCTGCTTCGCATACCGGCGCATTGGCGGGCAATGACAAGATCTATGACGATGTGCTCAAAGCCTGCGGCGTGATCCGCGCACCGAGCCTGCGTTCGATGCTCGAATATGCGCGCGGCGTGCAGGTGCTGCCCACACCCAAGGGCGAAAATGTCGTGATCATCACCGGTGCGGGCGGCTCGGGCGTGTTGCTGTCGGATGCCTGTTTCGACAACGGGCTGACGCTGATGAAAATGCCGGATGATCTGGATGCGGCCTTCCGCAAGTTCATTCCGCCGTTCGGGGCGGCGGGCAATCCGGTGGATATTACCGGTGGCGAGCCACCCAAAACCTACCAGAACACTATCCGCCTCGGGCTCGAGGACGAGCGGATCCATTCGCTGATCCTCGGCTATTGGCACACGATCGTCACCCCGCCGATGGTGTTTGCACATCTGGTGGCCGAAGTGGTCGAGGAGTTCCGCGCCAAGGGCATCGACAAGCCCGTGGTCGCCTCGCTGGTCGGGGACGTCCAGGTGGAGGAAGCCTGCCAGTATCTCTACGAGCGCGGCATTGTCGCCTATCCCTACACCACCGAAACACCGGTGGAAGTGCTGGGCGCCAAATATAAATGGGCCCGCTCGGCCGGCTTGCTGACCAAGTAAGTCCCAGGTTTTCAATCGAACCGGCGGCAGGGCCTCCTTGCCGCCGGTTTTTTTATGCCTTCCGGCCTGTTCCAAAAAAAGTCGTGGATGGCCGGAACACCTCCGGCCATGACAATTTGGGGAGCGTGGCGCACGATTTTCATGCCTGCGTAGCGCACTATTTTATGCCCCTGATGACGCAATTCCCCTTCAGGTTTGGCGCAATGTCCCATCCGGTCCGGCGTCACTCCCTTAAGCCCTGTCATGCTCGCCCCTGTGGCGGGCATCCACGACTTGTCACGCGCAACACCCGACCCAAAAGCGGCCAAAAAAAACGGCCCCCGAAGGGGCCGTTTGATCCGTCTTTGCGAAACACTCAACCTGTCGCGCCCGACGCCTTGATTTCGGCGATCTTGGTTTCGGACAGATGCAGCACATCGCGCAATACTTCGTCGGTGTGCTCGCCCAGCAAAGGCGAGCGCTTCACATCGGCGGGGCTGTCCGACAGTTTGATCGGATTGCCGACCGACAGATATTTGCCGCGGGTCGGATGATCGACCTCGACAATCGTGCCGGTCGCCTGCAACGACTTGTCCTCGGCGATTTCCTTCATCGACAGGATCGGGCCGCAGGGAATGTCATCCTGGTTAAGAATGTCCATCGCCTCGAATTTGGTCTTGGTCATGGTCCATTGCTCGATGCGGCCGAAGATCTCGTTGAGGCGCGGCAGGCGGGCAGCGGGCTTGGCATAATCGGGATGGGTTTTCCAGTCCGGCTCGCCGATCACATCGCAAATCTTTTCCCATACCGGGGCTTGTGTGATGAAATAGAGATAGGCATTGGGATCGGTCTCCCAGCCCTTGCATTTGAGGATGCGGCCGGGCTGGCCACCACCGGAATCGTTGCCAGCGCGCGGTGTGGCATCGCCGAACGGGATGCCTTCGCCGAACTGGCTGTATTCCTTCAAAGGGCCGTGATCGAGCCGCTGCTGGTCGCGCAGTTTGACACGGCAGAGGTTCAACACGCCGTCCTGCATCGCGCAGGTGACCATCTGGCCCTTGCCGGAATGGGTCCGCTGGTAGAGTGCGGTGACGATCCCGAGGGCGAGATGCAGACCAGTGCCGCTGTCGCCGATCTGCGCGCCGGTGACCAGTGGCAGGCCATCGCGGAACCCGGTGGTCGAGGCCGCACCGCCCGTGCATTGGGCAACGTTTTCATAGACCTTGCAATCCTCGTAGGGGCCGGGACCAAAGCCCTTGATCGACGCCACGATCATGCGCGGGTTCATGGCGTGGATGACCTCCCAAGGAAAGCCCATGCGGTCGAGCACACCGGGGGCGAAATTTTCCACCAGCACGTCACAGGTTGCAATCAGATGCTCCAGCACTTCCTTGCCCGACGGGTTTTTGGTGTCGAGTGTGATCGAGCGTTTGTTGTGGTTCAGCATGGTGAAATACAGGCTGTCCACATTGGGAATATCCTGCAACTGGCCGCGGGTAATATCGCCGGTGCCCGGACGCTCCACCTTGATCACATCGGCACCGAACCATGCCAGCAACTGGGTGCAGGTGGGGCCGGATTGGACATGGGTAAAATCGAGGATTTTTACCCCTTCAAGTGCCTTGCTCATCGAACGTCTCCGTTATTTCTTTTTGACCACGCTTTGCGGGTTGAGATTGCCGATGCGGCCGCTCTCGGTGCCAGCCGCCGGATCGATGACCGCATTGATCAGGGTCGGCTTGCCGGAGTCGATGGCCGCATTGACAGCGCGCAACAATTCATCGGGGCTGGTGGCATTGACGCCGACCCCGCCAAAGGCTTCCATCATCTTGTCGTAGCGAGAATCCCGGACAAACACGGTGGTTGCGGGATCGCTGCCATTGGTGTTGACATCTGTGCCGCGGTAAATGCCGCTATTGTTGAAGATCACGATACAAACCGGCAGGTTGTAACGGCAGATCGTTTCGACCTCCATGCCGGAGAAACCGAAGGCGCTGTCGCCCTCGACCGCCAGCACGGGCTTGCCGGTCTCGATCGCGGCCGCCACCGCATAGCCCATACCGATGCCCATGACACCCCAAGTCCCGACATCCAGACGCTTGCGCGGCTGGTACATGTCGATGATCCCGCGGGCCAGATCGAGCGTGTTGGCCCCTTCATTGATCAGGATCATGTCGGGCCGTTCTTTGACCACGGTCCGGAGCGCACCCAGCGCGCCGTGGAAATCCATCGGGGAATTGTTGTTCATCAGGCGCGGGGCCATTTTGGCGATATTCTCGTCGCGCTTGGCGGCAATGGTCGCCATCCAGTCGGAGGGTGGCTTGGTCCAATTCGCGCCCATACCGTCCATCAGTGCCGAGACGCAGGAGCCGATATCGCCGACTACAGGCGCAACGATCTCGATGTTGGAATCCATCTCCTTCGGCTCGATGTCGATCTGGATGAATTTTTTGGGCGCATCGCCCCAGGTCTTGCCCTTGCCGTGCGACAACAGCCAGTTCAGGCGCGCGCCGACCAGCATCACCACATCCGCCTCTTTCAACACGGTGGAGCGGGCCGCCCCGGCCGATTGGGGGTGCGTATCTGGCAAGAGACCCTTGGCCATGCTCATCTGCAGGAAAGGCACACCGCTTGTCTCAATGAAGGCGCGGATCGTGTCATCGACCTGGGCATAGGCTGCGCCCTTCCCGAGAATCACCAGCGGACGCTTGGCCGAAGCCAGCACATCCAGGGCCCGCTTGATGGCCGAAGGCGCAGGAATTTGGGCCGGAGCGGCATCGATCACCTTGACCAGCGATTGCGCACCCTTTTCGGCATCCATCACCTGCGAGAACAGTTTGGCCGGCAGATCGAGATAGACCCCGCCCGGACGGCCGGAAACCGCAGCGCGGATGGCGCGGGCAACCGCTATGCCGATATCGGCCGCATGCAGGACACGGAACGCCGCCTTGCACAAAGGCTTGGCAATGGCCAGTTGGTCCATTTCCTCGTAATCGCCCTGCTGCAGATCGACAATTTCTCGCTCCGAGGAACCGGAGATCAGGATCATCGGGAAACAGTTGGTGGTCGCGTTGGCCAGAGCCGTCAGGCCGTTCAAAAAGCCTGGTGCGGACACCGTCAGACAGATGCCCGGCTTCTGGGTCAGATAGCCGGCGATGGCGGCCGCATTGCCGGCATTCTGCTCGTGGCGAAACGAGATCACCCGGATGCCCTCAGCTTGTGCCATGCGGCCAAGATCTGTCACCGGAATGCCGGGGACATGGTAGATGGTTTCCACGCCATTGAGCTTCAGCGCGTCAATGACGAGATGGAAGCCGTCTGTCAATTCACGCTCTTGGCCGGCATCGTGGGCGGCATTAGGGGTCGAAGCCTCACTCATCAGCTGTTCCTCCGCATTCTGGTGTCTCACATCAGTGTGTGCTGATGTCTTTTTTTAAGGTTTTGTCACAGTCGGTCAATCAGACAAAGCCAGATGAACAAGGTTGCAATCTTGGTTTGCCTGCCATGTCCGCCCCAACCGTGTCCTCCCCAGCCTTGTCCGCCCGATGGCAAGACAAACATTCCAGAGCCGGAACGGACAGATCAAACACCTGATCTGACAATCCCATCTGGATGAAATAGTTGGCATACCAAATGCCAACTGTCAATGCAGGACACCCGCACTGATCCCGCTCTCAAACTATTGATATTGATGCAATAAATTTGTTTTTCTACGTATTTTTATACGTTAATTTGCACTGGTTTTATACGATGCAATGCAAAAACGCCCTAGCTGCAATGCAGCAATATAATTGGCATATGGCATCTGGCATGCCAGATATGTCAACGAGATTGATTTTTGTTGTTCCTTGTGGGGCATACGGCCTGAATATGCCGTCCGACAAACGTTAGGGAGTTTTCCGATGTCTTCAACCATCATGCAGCGCAACCGCTTTTCGCTGATCGCTGCGGTCATACTGCTGGCCAACACATTCGGCGATGTCCTGTCTGCGGCCTATAGCCGCGCCGATGATATCGAACCGTTCGGCCTCTGAACGCCATCAGGCCTCACCTGGCACCGCTATTTACCGAAGCGATAGAGCAGTGCCGTGGCATGGCCGTGGTCGCCGTGATGGAAACGGATAGTGCTGCCCAGTGAGGCTGCCCGTTTGCGGAGTTCGGCCTGCTGGGCACGGCGCGCCTCGCCATCCTGTCCTGCATAGGCTGCACCATTGTCGTGGGCATAGATAAAAATGCCGCGGGCACTCTCGCGCAGCACCAGCACCACCCGATTGCAGGCCTGATGCTGCAAGGCGGCAATCAGACATTCCTGCACGATGCGCCCCGCATGCAGGCATTGCACATCCGACAGACCCAGATGCGACTGCTGGCGTTTGAAGGGGCGGTAATCGACCCCGATACCGGATTTGGCTAGCCGCGGCTGCAGGCGATGCAATAGCGAGCCGAGGATCACTTCCATTTCGGCGCGCGGACGCATTGAAATGCAATCCATGATCAGCCGCATATCATCGATACAATATTGGAAAACATCGGCGAATTGCCCGCTCGTCAGCTTGCCCTCGCTGGCGCGGCGATAGCCATCGGCCAGTTGCGCACCGATCCCGTCATGGATCTCCAGCAGCAGACGCTGGCGCTCGCTCTGCACCACTTGCGCGCTTTCCACCGCATGTTGCTGGCCCAACACTGTGCGCAATTCCGCCTCGCTTTGCGCCAGAGCCCCATAGATACGGACCGCCTCGGCCTCCTCATATTCACGCGCTGCCTGATAACGCTGGATCACCACGGCCATCATCGAGAACAACAGCAGCATCAAAGCCGAGGGCGAGAAAAAGATCTCTTCCTGCAAAAACGGCGGGATCGAAACCAGCCGTTTGGCGCTTTCGAACATGCTGGCATTGCCCGGCAGAACCATGAAATCCCGTAAAAACAAAGTGTCGGTGATCATAAAGCAGGCAAAATAGAGCATGCCGATCTTGGACTGGAGCAGGCTGCCCCTTAACAGCATCCACATCAACGAGGTGAAGCAATAGGTCAGCAAGAAGGCGACACCCAGCATACTGACTTTGCTGGCCATGGCATCGTTGAAAACAAAAGCCACAAGCGAGAGGCAGACAACATAGCCTAGAACGATCTTCTGCTCGTTTCCGAGCACGCGCTGGCCGGAATATTCACGCAAGAATTCGACTGCACCCGATACCAGCAAACCGATGAGCCCCACCACCACACCCCGCCACAAGGAATAGAATTCAGCAGGGATTTCGGCCATCATTTGCACACTCATCAGAGTGGCTGTCAGCAGCATGATCCTGCCTGACAGGCCGAGTAGACGCTCGTTTGGAAACACCGAATTGAACCAGAACAGAAATATGCCCATCAAGACCAGCAGGAAGGTCATGGATTTGATTACGGTGGTGCTGAAAAACTCGTAGAAACGCACATCGTTATCGATGACCTCCTGCGAGCCGATCGAAATTTGCGACACTGCAACCACCATGTCCCGCGTCGCATAGCGGATGGTCAGGATATTGGTTCCGCTACGAAGGAGTGAATCATAGAGGACTATTGAATAGGGCTGCAACCGGTTGATCTTGTAATGCTCGTCTGACGCCGTGTAACGATCGAGCACATGGCCATTGAGCGAAACCTCGTAGGCGCGCCCCAGAACACCGATCATCAGCTTGATGGCGTGGTCGACCGGAATGCGGTTGATGTCGGGCAATTCGGTTTCGAAGCGGTAGCACTTCAAACCGTCCTCGAACACATCCTGCCGATAGGGCAAGGTGACATGCTTCTTGGGCACCGGCTTGAAATTGGCCTGGCAGGGCTCCATCGCCAGGCTGCCGGAGGTAATCTGGAATTGCTGGCCCTTCATGGTGCTATCATGCGGATACAGAATGGCAAAAACCAGAAACGGCCCGATGATGCTCGCGCTAAAGGCTAATAATACCCTTTTGATTTGCAACATATATTGCCTCTGAACGCGAGTTAACGGCAAGCCTGCGATAGATCGAGCGCAAGTGCATGTTGACTGTATGGGTTGAAATATTCAACGTGGATGCGATGATGGTAATGGTGGAACCGCGCGACAATAACTCCAGAACCTGCCGTTCCCGCTCGCTCAGCGTCGGAACATCGTCACTGGGCACATGCTCGATGGCCGGAGCAGGACTTGGTGTTCCCAGCAGTTTTTGCAAAATATTGCGTGCGACCATCGGATTGATGACCGAGCCACCATTATTGACCGCGATGATCGAGTTGATGATGTAATCTTCGGGGTCGTCCTTGAGGACATAGCCGACAGCCCCCGCCTCGATGGCCCGCATCACATGGTTGTCATCGCCGAACACCGACAGGGTCACGAAATTGGTAGACAGACCCAAAGCCCGCCCCATCGCGATCAGATCGCAGCCATCGCCATCAGGCAGACCGAGATCGACAATGCATACATGGATGGCGGTTTCCTTGATCAGCCTGGTTCCGCTCTCGAAATCATGCGCCACGCCAACCAGCTTGCAATAGCTCGATTGACCGATCACCGCACTGACGCGTTCGAGAAACACTTTATCGTCTTCAATGATGGCGACGTTGATCACGCAGAACCCGGCTCTCTCAAAATGTTACAAATCAACGACAACACAGCAAAACCACGATAATTTTTATCCACACGCAGCACTGGCGTCAAAGAACTACCGCGATCAAGAAAACTTGCTCTGCCGAAACCTGACGGTCAAATTAAAAACTATAACGCATCATCGAGGCATAAATCTGTATAGCGGATCACGACTAGACACACAAGTGGTAGGACTACGCATAGTTTCACTGCCTCGACAACAGATCAACAGTAACAAAGGGTCCAGCAGCACAAAAAGCAGCCGCCCTTGTGATAAGAGCGGCTGCATTGGTAGTGGAAATGATATCAAAACTGAAAAATGTTGCGTATTAAAATAGTTCCTGATCAGACACC
>Ga0114963_10001023_pt1 | contig 19307 bp, 13 predicted proteins | sample C_131016_EF_Meta_FD_87019 | JGI IMG/M metagenome (GOLD analysis project Ga0114963, IMG submission 87019) | Freshwater microbial communities from Lake Croche, Canada to study carbon cycling - C_131016_EF_MetaG | ecosystem: Environmental > Aquatic > Freshwater > Lake | place: Lake Croche, Canada...
AACCCGCCGGTCCGGCCGGCGACTCGAGGCGATGCGACTCCGCCGCTGCCCGCGCCGCCTGGCTTGTGGAGTCTGGTTCCGCCCAGCTGGTGGGGTCTGGTCCTTGGGGTTCGGCTCGGCCAGCACTGCCGGAGACCGTGGTATCGTAAATCTGCCATTCCATTTAATATGTCGAAATTCTTTACATGCCCCTAAGAGGGCCGTCGCTGTTTCGCGTAATTTCAATATTTTATAGGTTTGGCACGCACATTGCTATCTCACTGCATGGGTAAGATTTTTTGTTAATCGCAAACCTAACTGCCACGTCTCCCGCTCCCGGTCCGGACCGGGACGGCTCAAATCAGAGGATGATACGATGAAGAAGCTTCTTCTTGCGGCCAGCGCCCTGACCGCCCTGTCTGTCGCCACCGCCCAGGCCGTCCCGGTCAGCGTCGCTAATTGGGATACCAATGTCGGCGGCAGCGACCTCACCGCGGGCGACAAGGTCTATTCTTACCTGTCTATGGGCGGTAGCTCGACATGGTACACCACCAGCCAGGTCGAGGCGAATGTCATTTCCGGCCCGGGGTACAGCTTCAACAATAGCGGCCTCAACACCGTCACTGGTGATTTCTCCTACAAGTTTCTTATCACCATCGACAACACCAGCAACACCCCGCCGCTGTATTTCGCCACCAGCCGTCTGTCGGCGAACGACGTCATCGGCAACACCACTGCCAACGTGGTCGGCAATATCTATGGCGATTCCGGCTTCAGCAACCTGCTGAACACTTCGTCGGTTGGCGTGGGCGGCGGGAACGCTGGCACCAAGAGCTATGCCAGCAACCTCACGCAGCTTTATGTCGAGATCTTTGGCAATGGCGTCACTGCCAGCAACCTGCTGTCGAACATCACCCTTGATGTGACGCAGCGTGCCGCCGTGCCGGAGCCGGCCTCCATGGCCCTGCTCGGTGCCGGCCTGCTTGGCCTCGGCTTCGCCCGTCGTCGTCGCGGCTGAGCCGCACGGGCTGGCTTTTCGGCTAAGCCACACGGCTTGGCCGGGATCTGCCCAGCGGCTTCTGTCGGAAAACTTTACAGGGGGCGGTGCCGCAAGGCGCCGCCCTTTTTTTCGGACCTGCCGCCCGTCATCCGGTCGGGCCACGCATCGCGGGTATTGGGTGGGCCGCGGCAGCATGGGCGCCGCCCCTTTATCGTGCCCGCGCGATATGGCCCAGGTGATACCTGCGGCACGCGTCTTTGACTCGTGCCGAGCGCCCGAACCGGCGCCGCGGCCAGTGCCGCGCGTCTCAGGACACCGGAGGTTTCTGCGCGGCGCTTGAGGGCCGGCAAAAGTCAATACCAGCGGTCGAAGGATTTGACCGCTGGTATTGGCCTGGACATTTTGATGCGGATGCTGTAGGCTTTTATTCTTGTTCTTTGACAACCGCATCCGCCCCTGAAACCCGACCCGGCCTGCCGGGCCCGGGCGATCGGACCCGCGCCCCGCGCCGCCGGGCCGGGGCACGCTGTCCCCGGATCGCACCCCCCGCCACACCCAAACACCCGGAAAAAGGGATTTGTCCGAAACCGGGGAGTCCTCGGTTTTAGGCCGTTCTCCGGCCGGGTGCCGCGGCCTGTCCGCCCCCGGCTGCGGGCGAGACCCAGGCATCGCTATCTTCCCCCGCCGCACCCAAGCACCCAGAAAAAGGGATTTGTCCGAAACCGGCGAGTCCTGGGTTTTAGGCCGCTCTCCGGCCGGGTGCAGCGGCCTGTCCGCCCCCGGCCCGGGACAGACGCCGGGCATCGCGTGGCCCACCCCCAGAACCCCAACTGCCAGAAAAGGGATTTGTCCGAAACCGAGGAGTGCTCGGTTTTAGGCCGCTCTCCGGCCGATGGCCGCCTCAACGCATCCCGCTCTAGAGCGCGATGCGTTGAGGCGGAATCGCCGAAGGCGCTGAATCGCGCGATCCAACAAAGGCTAGAGCGGGCTGCGTGAACGTATGTGAAAGCAGCATGCTCTAGCGCGTCGCCGACTGGGCCAGCCCCGTTGCCACCAGCCCACCATCCTGGGCTTGCAGCAGCGCCCGCAGCGCCGCCGCCCCGCGCGGCCCGGGCGGCACGCCCGCCACCCGCGCCACCGCCAGCACCGGCCGCCCGGCGCCGCCCAGCAGGCTGTTGCGCGCCTGCCGCAGCCGGGTCCTGACCCCGTCGCCCACCGGCTCGCCCCCCAGCCAGGCGGCGCTTGCCACCGCCCCGGCGCCGTCCGCCCGCAGCCGCCCCTGCCACAACGCCCGACCGGGCTCGTTCACGGTGAAGGTGGTGTCTTCCTCGGCGGCGCCGGTTTCGGCCTGCCGCCGCGCCGCCACCACCAGGCCCCAGGTGCCGCCCGGCGGGAAGCCGAGCATGTCCACCCGCAGCCGCAGCTCCCCGCAGCGCAGCTCGCCCGGTGTGGCGGTGCAGCCCTCGGGCGCTGTCAGGCTGGGGGCGGCCAGCGGCTGCGCGCCCCCGGCCGCGGCGTCCAGCGCCCCGGCGCCAGCCGGGGCCAGCGCCGCCAGCCCCAGGCCAAGCCCGCCGGCCAGCGCCAGCCGCGCCGTGCTGGCCGGCATGTGTGGCGGCGGCACCGGGCCCATGGGTGGCAGCCCGACATCCTCGCGGAAGGGCAGCCCGGCCAGGATCAGCAGCAGGATCACGGCTGAGAAGAAGACCCAACCATAAATCAGGTGGTCGGCCGCCGCCGCCTCGGCCGAGCCGAGATAATTGCCGAGCACGACGATGCCGAGCGCGCGGATCCCATTGGCGATGATCGGCACCGCCAGCGCCAGGGCCATGACGACCAGCCGCCGCCAGGGGCTGCGGAACATGGTCAGGGCATAGAGCGCGCCGAAGGCCAGCGCGGCGATCAGGAAGCGCAGCCCGGCGCAGGCCTCGGCCACGTAGAAGGTGCCGGCCGGGATTTCGATGGTCAGATCGCTGATGTAGTGCGGAATCTGGGTGAAGTTCAGCCCGACATCGACGAACCAGGCGGTGATGTCCTGCAACTGGGGTGTCGCGAAGGCGCCGAAGGGAACCAGGAACAGCAGGTAGAGCAAGGGCCCGGCCATCGCCCGCCCGAAGCGCCAGCCCAGCACCGTCACCGTGAACAGCAGCATCAGGCCGAGGGCGGCGAATTGCCGTCCCTCCATGATGCCCAGCCGCTCCGCCGCCAGCCAGACCAGGCCGATGGGCAGCGCCAGCAGGGCCAGCCAGGGCAGCGGCTGGGGCAGCAAGGGCGCCAGCCGGTGGCGGCGATTCCAGGCCAGCCAGCCGGCGATCGGCAGCACCAGCCAGCAATGATTATAGGCCGTGCTCTCGTCCCAGACCGTCACCGCCGCCAGGATTTCCGCCCGGAACAGCAGGCCGAGCAGCAGCAGCCCGGCCAGCAGCAGCGCCCCGGCGCCGCGCCAGGCCGCTGCCCAGTGCGGCGGCGGGGCCGGTGCCGCGACCGGGACGGCCGGCGCGAGAGGCTGGATATGATTCACGCCGGGTTTCCCTCGCCGTGCCGGGCCGGGGCCTGGGGCCCCGCATCCTGGCCGCCGGGACCGGTCGGCTCAAGCATCGGATCGAGCCGGGCGAGCGTCGCCTGCCAGCCATAGGTGTTGAGGATGGCCTGGCGGGCGGCGGGGCCCAGGCCGGGATGGCGGCCATCGAGCACCGCGTCGATGGCGGCGGCCATGGCTGGCGCGCCCTCGGCGACCAGCAGGTCGCGCCCGGCCTCGGCGCGCACGCCCTCATGGGCGCCGGGGCTGGCGACCACGGGCAGTCCCATGGCCATCGCCTCCAGCACCTTGTTCTGGATGCCGCGGGCGAGGAGGAGGGGGGCAACAGCCACATCGGCATGGCGCAGGAAGGGGCGCACATCGGGAACGCGACCGGTGACATGCACGCCGGGCTGGGCGGCGAGCGCGCTGACGGCCGGGGTGGGATTGGCGCCGACGATCCAGAATTCCGGCGCCGGGTCGCGCTGGCGCAGCAGCGGCAGCACCGCGGTGGCGAACCAGATCACGGCATCGATATTCGGCCGGTAGCTCATCGTCCCGGTGAAGACCAGCTTCGGCGCGGGCGTGGCGTAGGGGGAGGGGAGCGGCAGGGCAGGGTCGTAGAGGTCGAGATCGACGCCATTGTCGATCCAGCCGATCTTCCCGGCGCTTTCGGGGGCGAGCTCGGCGAAGCGCTTCGCCTCGGCCTCGGTGACGAAGATGTTGTAGTCGCAGGCCTGCGCGACTTGGCGTTCAAGCGCCAGCAGGGTGCGGCCCTCCCGCCGGTAGACCTGGCGCATGGGCGGGGCGGCGGTTTCGGCGTAGGCGAGGAATTTCTCGCTGTCGATATCCTGGATGTCGCAGACCCGCCGGCGCAGCCCGGCCGCACCCCGCGGGCCCATGACATAGGGCGCCATGGCCGAGGAGTAGAGATAGGCGACATCCCAGCGCCGGTCGGCAAGGCCCTGATTGACCCATGCGGCGAGGCCCGGGGCGTGGAAATAGCCGAGGGTCAGCGGCTGGCCGGGGCGCAGATGCGCAAGCGCCCGGAGATAGCGGCCATAGCCACCAACCGGATGCGCCTCGACATGCGCGCAGACGCCGCGGAGCGTATCGAGATGCGCGGCATCGGCGGGGTCATCGAGCAGGAAGCCGAGGTCGATGGTCCAACGCTGGGCGAGGTGCTTGAGCAGGTTCCAGCCGCGGATCTTCTCGCCCTTGTTCGGCGGGTAGGGGCAGCGGTGCGCGAGGAAAAGCAGGCGACGGGTCATCCCAGCCCCCGGACGAGCGGCGGCCCGAGGATATTGGCCACCGGCAGGGGCAGCTTCTTCCAGAGCGCGATGAACAGCCGGTATTTCGGGTTGTTCGGGTTGTTCTCCGGGATCGCGGCACCGGGGGCGAGGCGGTAGCAGTAGTGCAGCTCCTCCTCGGTGAAGCCCCAGTTGCGCTTGTAGGCGAAGGCGCCGGTGCCGATCTTGCTGCGGCCAAAATCGAACAGCGTCGCTCCGCGTTCCCGCCCGGCGCGGCGCATCACCTCCCAGTACATGAAGTCATTGGCCGAGAGACCGCGGGCGGCCTGGCTGCCGCCGCCGTAATAGGGCAGCACCTGGTCGCGGAAGTGGAAGTTCAGCACCGAGGAGACCGGCGTGCCCTCATGCAGCACCGTGGTGACGTCGTGCGCGCCGGGGAAGGCCTCGGCGAGCAGGGTGAAGTAGCGGCGGGGGAAGACTGGAGAGCCGAGGTTGCGCACGCTCTCGGCATAGAGGCGGTGCAGGATGCGGGTATCGCTGTTGGAAACCGAGGTGAGCTTGAAGCGATCGATGGCCTTGCGGACCTCGGCGCGCTGCTTGCGCGGGATGTTCTTCTGCATGTCCTTGGCATCGTCGCCGGTGATGACGATGGGCTTGCGGAAGGTGAAATAGAGCGGCGGGCGGCCGGTCCAGCCGGGATCGGCGGCCGCCAGGCGGCGATATTCCAGGCAGGGCGCACCAAGCCGGCGCTGCAGGCCGAGCGCATGGCCCTCGAGCGCGGCTGCGGCCTCTGGCGTTGCCGCCACGGCGCCGCCGTAGACGCAGAAGGGGGTCGAGGCGAGGGTATCGCCGAACAGCAGGGTGCGCTGGCGGGCCAGCGGCAGGACGCCAACGATCGCGCCATCCTGTTCGGCGAAGGCGTAATGAGTGGGATGGCCGAAGGCGCGGCGGATCACGGCTGCCCATGGGCTGAGATGGAAGAAGCTCGCGGCTGGTGTGGCCTGCACGAAGGCGTCCCAGGCCGATGCGGCCCCGGCGGCATCCTCCAGGCTGCGAATGCGGACAGCCATGCGATCCCCTACTCGGCGGCGAGCGGGAGGCTGGAACCAGGATCGGCCAGCTCCGCCGCGAAGACCTCATCCATGCGGGCCCAATCAAAGGCATGCAATAGCGCGGAGAGCCGGGGTGCCATCTGCCGCAGACCCGTGAAATGTTTGAACTGCTTGGCGAAGGAAAGGCCGGGGACTCGGGGCTGGTCGGGGTCGATCTCCCAGGGGTGGAAATAGAAGATACCGCGCCGGCCGAGCGCATTGACTCGCCGTAAGGCGCTCAGGAAGAGCGGCTGCGGAGTTGCCCGGAAGGGGCCGCCACCGGCCACCGGCAAGGTCCGACCAGGCAGGCGCAGGACGGTCATCGGTAGTTCAAGCACCGACGAGCCGAGTGGCCGCCAAGGCAGGATTTCTGCATCGCCAGCGCCAGCATGGCGGCCCGGGAAGACGGAGGAGGAATAGGCGTGCCCGGTCTCGGCGAGGATTGGGTAGGCCCAGGGGGTGAGCGAAGGGCTGAGGGAGAAGGTCGGCGCGCGGTACCCGGTGACGGCAACGCCGCCGGCATCCTCGAGCAGCCGCTTGGCGCGGAGGAGATCGGCGCGGAAACGCTCGGGGCCGATCTGTACGACCAACTCATGACCGTGCCCATGGCTGGCGAGTTCATGCCCGCCCGCCACGATACGGCGGATCAGCGCCGGGTGACGCTCGGCGACCCAGCCGAGGGTAAAGAAGGTGGCCTGGACGCCCGCCGAGGCAAAGAGCTCCAGCACCTCATCGGTACGGGCCTCGACCCGACGATCGAGGGTCTCCCAGGCGTCGCGCGGGATCACGCCGAAGTAGTTATAGACCTGGAACCAGTCCTCGACATCGACCGACATGGCGTTGCGGATGGACCCGCCGGTCATGGCTGGCGCTCCTCAAGGCCCGCCACCAGGTCGAGCAGCTTGTTGAAGACCCGCTCGCGCCGGGCGATCTGGCGCTCCAACGCCTCGACCCGGCGCGCGAGGGCGTCGAAGGCGTCGATGTCATAGCTGGGGACGGCGCTGGCGGGTTCTGGCGCTGGCGCGTCACCAAGCAGATCCGCCTCCAGCTCCTCGGCTGTTGTCTGTACCAGCTCGGCGGTCAGCACTTCGGCCTCTTCCAGTGCGCCGGCGAGCAGGACACGCGAGCAAAGCCGGTTGATCCGGCGGGGAATACCGCCCGAGGCATCGTGGACCAGATCGAGCGCCCCCTCGCCCCAGGCGGGCAGGCCGGTCCAGCCGACCCCGCGCATGCGGTGCTCGACATAAGCGTGGGTCTCGTCGCGGGCGAGGCCGCTCAGGTGGTAGGAGGCGAGCACGCGCTGGCGGAGCTGATCGAGATCGGGGCTGGCCATGAGCTGGCGCAGCTGCGGCTGGCCAAGCAGGATGGTTTGCAGCAGGGCGCGGCTGCCATCGGTGATGTTCGAGAGCATGCGCAGTTCTTCGAGGGCGGTCGGCGAAAGCGCCTGTGCCTCGTCAACGATCAGCAGGTGGCGGCGTTCAGCGTTACGCAGCGCGGCGATAATGCCACGCAGGACGGTGGCTTTCTCGCCCTCGGCCGGGGCGCCGAAGCTATCAGCGACCAACCGCAATAGGTCGTTGCCGGAGACCTGGGTCGTGGCGATGCGGGCGATCGCGAAGCCGGTCGGGTCAAGCTCGCCGCACAGGCGTTCAATGAGGGTGGTCTTGCCGGCACCAACTTCGCCAGTGACGACGACGAAGCCCTCGCGCTGGGCGAGGCCGTAGAGAAGATGGGCATGAGCCTTGGAATGCGCAGAACTCGCGAAAAACAGCCGCGGGTCCGGCGTCATCAGGAAGGGGTGATCTTGCAGTTTATAATAATCTAGCAACATTTTTTGCTGCCTAGAAGTTTTTTCGTATGGTTGCGAGAAAAATACTCTGACCCGGCATGCCAGCAGCATAGTTTGTGTTCGGGTTGTAAAAATATGTATATGACATTGATCCGATTAATGTTTCAGAAAAATAGTTGTACAGTCCGATACGCGCAGAATAATTCATGCCTGTATTTGGAGCCGCATATGTAGATGGTGTTCCTGTATTTTGTTGTGCATAATCAGACCAGCCCACAGAAAAGAAGACGTTCCCATTGAGCGTCGGTGTAAACGCACGGTTCCATCCCAAACTAAAAGAATACCCCTTTTGCGAATAGCTACTCGTACCAGCGGCGCTGGTTAAAGGAATCATGTCAAAATAATTGAGAGATGCGATGAAGGTGTCCCGATCCCAGGTTTGGTTGGCCGAAAGCCAGCCCAGCTTTCGCCGCATGAGCGAGCTTTGGGTAGTATAGAGAGAGGTCAGGACCGGCACTGGGAGAATCGGCGCGCTCGCTAAGGTGTCAAAGAGATTGCCATTGGCATCAACGCCGATGGTCGAGAGCAGGCCTGTTTGGGCCAGCGGCGCCGCACTCAAGGTATCGGTGTAGGAGGCATTCACCTGGGTGCGGGTGCCGACCCGCCAGGTGGCCTGCAGATAGGGCGAGCGGTAGCCGTTGCGTTGGCCGTAGCGAAACAGGATGAAGTTCTCTGGGTCCGGCTGGGACCGGAAGCCGACCCCCCAGATCGGCGCGACGACCGAAAAGGGTGTCGTGCCTTGGTAGTGCTGATCGTCGTAACCAGCTTCGGCATAGACGGCTAAATCGCGATAGATGGAGTATCTGGTTTCACCAACCGCACGATAAAGCTGAGAACCACCCAAGGCTCCATTGCCACCGAACTCGGTGCCGATGGCATAGGCCTGCATTGCCAAGCGTCCAAAATCTTCGCCAGTTCGTAAAATACCAAATCCGGTATTTCCAGTCGTTTCGGTACTTGTGAAATAGGGATTATTCGATCCGGAAAAATATCCATTATTACCGAATTGTCCAGTATATGAAAATGTATAACCTACTTGAGCGATTGCAGTTGTTCCAAAATGATGAACAAAAGTAGGGCTTATTTGTAGGAAAACATTTTGTACAATTGACTGTGTGGCTGTCGCTGAAGCTAATGTATTTGAGATAGATGGATTAACTCCTCCAGCGACATTGTTTGTGTATCCCAGAGCCAATACATTTATGAATAGACGCTCCGGCAAAGCCGAAATTCGGCCGGTAACGTTAAAGGTCTGATAGACGCCGCTGTTCTTCGCCGCTTCGAAGGTCGAAAGCCGGAAGCTTGGCGAGTAATTGACCGACCCCACCACGCGCATCGTATTGGCGGTAGCCAGGACGCCGGGCGTCGCCATCAGCCAGATATCGCCACGGGTCTTGCCGGTCGTGCTCTGATAAGCGTTGGAGTTGCCCATGACGCCAAGCGTGAGGCTCGGCGCCAACGTATAGCCGGGCGGCAGTACGCCACCGGGGCCGCCGCCAACATACGTGGTGCCGAAGACGTCGGTCACGCCTTGGTATTGCGGCAGGCCGGTCGCGCCCGGCGCCATGCCGCCCAGCGCGGTGCCGATGGAACCTGGGGGCGTGAAACCGCCCCCGGCACCGGGTCCAAGATAGACACCGGCCGGTTGTGGCTGGTCGCCCGCACCACCAACCGCGGTACCCGTGATGCCACCGGTTGCCGAACCGCCCGCGTTGCCGCCGCCGAGCGCTTGGGACAGTGCGGAACCCGTCCCAAAAAGCAGGCCAAGCAGTGCGACGACCAGGACGCCAACCCAACCGGGCCGTCCGTCGCCCGCGCTACTTGCTCCCGCTCTATTTAGAGGGGCGGGAGCCATAGGCACCATAGCTGCCGTAACTGCCATAGCTGCCATAGCTCCCGTACCCGCCGTAATCGCCATAGGAGCCGAAAGAATGGCTGGTGACCATCCGTATCCGGTTGAGCATGAGTTGAAGGTTCGGACAGGCATCGACCAGATCGAGCGCTGCTTCCACCTCGCCTTGCTGCGTACGCTCTGCCTGGATGACCATCATCACCTGCCCGGCGATCGGTGCCAGGCTGCTCGGATCGCTGGTCGCCAGGCAAGGCGGGCTATCAACGACGACGATGTACTCCGGCAAGGACAGGGCGAGGCGCATGATCGCGGCGGCCATCATCTCGCCGGGCGGGATCTCCGGCCCGCCGGGGCTTTGCATACCAAAGGGGAGAATAAACAGCCGATCCTGCGCGGTCGGCACCAGCAGAGGTGTGGCGCGTGCCGTTGGCTCAAAGGCAAGCTGGCGCATCCCGGGCGCATCGAGCAGACCGACCAGGGTGCTGAGGGAGCCGCGCTTACCATCAGCATCAACCAGGACGACCGGAGCCCGGCCACCGGCCGCGATGCTGGCGGCAAGATTGAGCGACGAGAAGGTCTTCCCTTCGTTCGGTCGCGAACTCGTGACCAGCACAATACGGCCGCAACGGCCATCCGCCGTTGGGGTCCGACGGACCGTGCGCATCACCTGATGGTGGATGATGTTGATCTCTTCCGAGAGCCTGTTCCGGGTGGTTCCAGCGGCTGCCGCAACCAAACCGGCGGCCTTGAGGACCGTCGCGGTGACTTGCCCTGGTGCCTCCCCCGGTTCGGCCGCCAGCGGCCCTGCCGGGCCGGCGGAGGCCGGCGGGGTATAGGAGGCTGCCGTAGCGCGCGTCGACGCTGCTGGAGGGACGAGGCCCTCCGCCTGTTCGACTGCTGCGGCCGCGATGGGGAGGGAGGCGGCTGGTTTACGCGCCAGTGCCTCGGAGCCACCGAGAATCTCGACGGCCCGCTCAACCAGATGGGCACGTGGCTTCGGCGGCAGGGTCATGCGAGCATCCGACTGAGTAGTTCAGGCAGCTTTGCCATAAATTTGGGTCCGGCGACCATGACCGCGCCATAGGCCATCAGCAGCATCGCCAAGACGGTGCCGAAGGCGGCTGCTGGCAGGACCATCCGCGCCGGCGGGTCAGCCGAGGAGATGCCGCCCAGCACCGGCAGACCAAGGCGCCGCAGGTCGCCCAGAGTGTAGAAGGCGCGATCCATCATGGTGAGCAGAGCGATCACACCGCACCCCGCGGCAAGTCCGAGGAGCAACACGCCGGAATAGAGCAATGGCCGGTTTGGGCTGGTCGGCAGGGTCGGAATGGTCGGCGGATCGACCACCTCAAGACGCACACGCTCGGCACCCGCGCGCGCCGCACCCGAGATCTGCACCGCCTCACGGCGAGAGAGCAGATCCTCATAATTCTTCCGCAGCACGTTGTAGTCACGGTCGAGGTTGAGCGATTCCGCCTGCAACTGCGGCGCGCCGCGCGCCATGGCCTGCAGGCGATCGGATTCTACCTGCTCCTCGCCCAGCCGGCGTTCAACCGAGTTGATGGTCGCCTCGGCATCGACCAAACGTAGCCGCAGCTGTTCATAGAGCGGGTTGGGAACCCGGCTGGCATTCTGCGGGCTACCCCCCGTAGCCGCCTGTGCCTGGGCAATCTCGGCCGTCAACTCGGTCTTGCGTCTCGTCGCTCCTGACTGAGCCTCGGTCAAGGTCTTGCGGGCCGAGACGACGTCCGGGTGCTGTTCGGTGAAGCGCAGGCGCAACTCGGCCAAGGCCGCCTCGGCCTGGAGCACCCGCGGATCGGTGCTCTGCGGGGCGGTGCGGCCGCCGGCGGCGACCGCGGCTTCGGTCGTGCTGAGGGTCTGCGGTGTCGAGTCGAGCTGTTGCTTGAGCAGGTCGCGCCGCTGCTTGATGTCGATCAGCCCATTGGTCATTTGCTGGATCTGGGCGCGCGCCTGCTCGAGCTTGGTCAGGCCGCCGAACTGATCGTTCGGCAGCAACTCAAGGTAGCGCACCCGGAACTCGGCGCGCCGCCGCTCGGCCTCGCGCAGCTGGGTCTCGTAGGCGGCGATCTGCTGGGCGATGAAGGCGCGCGCGTTTTCCATCTGCTGGCGATCATTGGTCGTCGCTTGCTCGATAAAGAGATTGAGCAGCGCCTGCACCACGTCGCGCGCCAACCGGGAGTCCTGATCGGAATAGGTGATGGTAAAGAGGTTGGCGGTCTGCGCCGCGATCTTGATCTCCCGCTCGAGCTTCTTGAGCAACTCCTCGCGCGACTCCAGCGAGGTGACCCGCATGTCGAGGTCGGTACGGGCAACGACCCGCTCCAGGTTCGGTCGGCTGACCAGGGTGCGCTGCAGCAAGGCGACCTGGTTGCCCGCCGCGTTATCGACCGCGATGCCGCGCAACAGCTGGCTGAGCACGACATCGGCATCGGCATAGAGGCGGACGCTCGATTCGTAGCGGTCGGGGATGAGCGAGACGCCGACCCAGCCGGCAATGCAGACCAGCCAGGCGGTCGCCAGCGCCTTCCAGCGATGGCGCCATCCCGCCGAGCTATAACGTTGAATAAGGGCGGCGAGGTTCATGGCGGCTTAGAACCAGCTCTGGGGAATGACGAGTGTATCACCCGGTTGCACCGGCACGTCCTGGGAGATGTCGCCATTGCGGACCAGATCGGAGAGCCGGAGCCGCAGCGTCTGCTGCGCCCCGGTCACCGGGTCACGCCGGACCAGTTCTGCCCGGTTGCCGGACGCGTAGCGGGTCAGACCCCCAGCCTCGATCAGCACGTCCATGACAGTCATGCCATCCCGATACGGCAGCGCCTTGGGCTGCGCAGCCTCACCAATGATCCGAATCTGGCGGCTGGTCGGACCGATGAAGGAGCGCACCATCACCGTCACCGTCGGGTCCCGGACATATTCCTTGAGCCGGGTTTCGATCTCTTTACCGAGCTGCGTCGGGGTTTTGCCGGCCGCCACGATGTCAGAGATCAGCGGCATGGAAAGCCGGCCATCGGGGCGCACTGGCAGATCCGTGCTGAGCTCAGGCAGCCGATAGACAAAGATGCTCAAGGTATCGCCTGGACCTATGATGTAGTCGGCTTGCCCGGGAACCCGACTTTCCATCGGCGCCCGGGCGGCGGTGAGGGCGGCGGCCTGCTCAGGGGTCTGCTGATTACAGGCGGCAAGTCCGGTGAGCAGCAGGAGTATGAGCAGATGCCGCGTCACCATGCTTTTGCTCCTCATTGGGTGCGGTAGATGCAGCCCGGCATGGCTGCGATCGCAGCACCAAGTCCAATCATAGGTGGACGGGGACATAGTCGGCTTTGCCTCAAAGAGCAACAGTCGATTCATTGGCAAAGTGGCAATTTTTGATTATCGTCGCTCTCGATAATTCGCATATCAGACCCGCGGGCAAACCGCTATGTCGCGGTTTGCCGTTGGTTTTCATGGCCGGATTGGCCCCAAAGCCAGAGCGTATTCTGCCGCCTTTATTCAACCCAGAGATAGAACTCTCTCGGAGGATTTGCCGTCCCCAACCTGGCCGAGGCGAGGAGGGGGTGTGCCGCCTTCAGAAATAGAACTTGATCCCAACGCAAATAGTGTTTTTATGAGAGCGAAATCTCAATCTGTGGACGAGACATAGCATGTTAACCCGCCGCATATGTCATCCCATTGCCGCGCGGCGCGTGGTAACACTCGTCGCGCCGCCATCGAGGACGTGTGAATGAGAACCCTCTTCGGCCATAGTATTCGCTCAGAGCTCGTGCTGCTGTACGTGTCCGAAGCCCTGGCCTGCTTCGTCGCCATATATCTGTTGAGCGCACGGGAAGCTGGCAGCGCCATTTCCTTCGCCATTATCGTCACCCTTTGCGCTGGCCTGATCTCTGGTGCCTCCGGCCTTTATCAGCCTGAAGCCTGGTCGCGTGGCCGGCGCCTGCTGCTCGGCACCCTGGTCGCCGGCCTGCTGCTGCTGCTGCTAGCATGGCCAGTGCTGCGCTTGCTCGATCCCGCCTATCCGCAGCGCCTCGGCAACCACCTGGTCGAAGTTCTGCTGGCCTTCGTCGCCGCGGTCATGACCACCAGGCTCGGCTTGGCCCTGGTTACCCAGATGGGGCTCCTGAAGCGCCGCCTGCTGCTGGTGGCGCCGCCGCGTGCCGCCGGCCACGCTCTTGCCGATGGCAAACCAGGTCCCTTCGAGGTGATCGAGGTGCTGACCCCTGACGCTGATCTGGCGACCGCCCTGGCGCCGGAGACGTTGCGTCAGCGGCATATCTGGGGCGTGGTGGCCAGCGATCCCAGCCAGCTGCCCGACGGCGTGGCCAGCCGCATCGCCGCCGCCAATATCCGGTTTTTCAACGAGGTCGAGTTCCGCGAGCAGCACCTCAATCGCGTCGATATCGACCGCCTGCCTGATAACTGGATCGCCACGACCCGCGCCATACGCGAAGGCTGGGCCGAGGCCCTCTTGCGCCGCGTCATCGACCTCGGCCTGGGCCTGCTGCTGGTGCTCGTCACCCTGCCGCTGCTGTTATTGACCGCCTTGGCTATCAGGCTCGACAGCAAGGGTCCGATTTTCTATCGCCAGACCCGGGTCGGGCGTGACGGCCGGGTGTTCGAGCTATTCAAATTCCGCTCCATGGTCGTCGATGCCGAACAGGGCGGCGCAACCTGGGCGAAGAAGCGCGATCCCCGGATCACCCGGGTCGGCCGCATCATCCGGCTGACCCGGATCGACGAGATCCCGCAGGTCCTGAACGTCCTGCGCGGCGACATGGCCTTCGTCGGCCCGCGGCCGGAGCGACCCGAATTCGTCGCCCAGCTTGCCAAAGAAATACCCCACTACAATGACCGCGCCCTGGTCCGCCCAGGCATTACCGGCTGGGCCCAGGTGAACTACCCCTACGGCGCCTCGGTCGAGGATGCCCGAATGAAGCTCGCCTACGATCTCTATTACATCGCCCGGCGCAGCCTCTTCCTCGACCTGCTGATCCTGGTCGCGACCGTGCGTGTCGTACTGTTCCAGGAAGGCTCCAGGTGATCCGGAATATTCAGCGAGATCGAACGGCGGGGATGCCGAAGCGAGCCCGCGAGGCCGCTTGACCGCGACCGCCTCGGTCTTCCTGCACGCCGCAGCCGCGGCCTTCTGCTTGGCTTGGTCGCTGCTCGTGCTGGTCATCGGTCGCAGCGCCTCCACGCCCTTATTGGCGGCGGCCTGCGCCATCTCTGGACTCTGGGCCGCTGCCGTCGCGCTGACCCCTGGCCGCCCCCTTGAAGGGCTCGCGGGTACCCTAGAAGTTCTCCGGCTCGCCGTCTGGTTCGCCGTCCTGCTCGCCTTCTATCGTCGGGTGGTAGGTCCCGATTCCGCCCCAACCGCCCGACGTTTCGCACTGCTCGGCAGCCTGGCCGTCCTACTCGCCTTGCTTTCGTTGCTGCCACAGACCCTGAACGCGCTCGCGATCGCGAGCCTTGGGTCGCCGGTTTTGCTGGCGCGGCTCGGGGTGGCGCTGCTGGTCGTGTTGCTGGCTGAGAACCTCTATCGCAACGCCGACGAGGATGCGCGCTGGTATGTCAACCTGCCCTGCATCGCGCTCGGCGGTCTGGCGGTCTTCGATCTGTTGCTCTACGCGGATGCCGCGCTCTCCCGTGATTTCTCGGCACCGCTGCTGAACGCCCGGGCGGCGCTCACCGTCCTCGCAGTGTCCCTGCTGGCGATCGCTGCCGTGCGCGATGGCCGCTGGCGGCAAAAGCCGCGCTTCTCCCGCCAGGCGGTCTTCCATGGCGCGACCCTCATTATCGCCGGGGCATTCCTGGTCGGCGTTGGTGCTCTGGGCGAAGTGCTGCGCCTGCTGCAGGCTGATTGGGGGGCGACCGTACAGGCCAGCCTGCTGGCCGGCGCCTCGCTCATGCTGGCGGTTGCCTTGACCTCGGCCAGCATGCGGTCCCGGGTGCGTAACCTGATCGTCGATCACTTCTTCAGCGCACGCTACGACTATCGGCGGGAATGGCTACGTTGCGTCGCACTCCTCTCGGCGCCTGACGACGACGCGCCCCCCGAACAACGGGCGATCCGCGCCATGGCCGATTCGGTCGATAGCCCAGCTGGCCTTCTGCTGACCCGCGATGCCGCGGCGCCGACCTTGCGCTGGGCCGGATCGTGGAACCTGCCCTCGGCACCTCTGGCACTACCGGCTCACCACCCGCTGGCCCACGACCTCGGCCCCGGCGAGACGGTCCTTGAGTTCAGCACCGCACGGCCGCCACCGGCAGACTTGCACGAGGTCTACGGCCAGCTCTGGCTCGCCGTACCCCTCACCCACCCGCGTGACGGGCTGGTCGGCACCATCCTGCTAACCCCGCCCCGCGCGCCCTTCGTGCTCGACCGCGAGGTCTTCGACCTGTTGCGCACGATTGGCCGTGAGGTTGCCATGTTCCTGGCGGAGCGACGGGCCGCCGAACGCTTGGCCGAACAGCGCCCGATCGAAGATTATGCCCGCCGCTTCGCTTTCGTTGCGCACGATGTGAAGACGGTGGCAAGCCAACTGACGCTATTGCTGGCGAATGCCGAGGATAATCTCCAGGACCCCGAATTCCAGGCCGACATGCTGCTGACCGTCCGCGCCTCCGCCGACCGCATCAACACCCTGATCGGTCGCTTGGGCCAGCCTGGCGACGTCATGGCGGTGGAGGCCGACCCGCCACCGACCGCAGCCCCCGATCCACTCGCATTGCTCAGGCACATGGCAGAAACCCAAGCCCACCCCGTCGAGGTCACCACCGAAAGCCCGATGATAGGTCGTCTCGCGATGCCCGCGGAAGCCTTTCAGACCGCTTGCGGACACCTGCTGAACAACGCGATCGAGGCCTCTCCACCCGCCGCCCCGGTGGAAATCCGGCTCCGTCGGGCCGGCCCGCGGATCGAGATCGACATTGCCGATCACGGACCAGGGATGGCACCGGAATTCGTCCGTGACGAACTGTTCCGCCCACTCAGCACCTCAAAGGCGGCCGGCAGCGGCATTGGCGCCTGGCAGGCACGCGAGCTAGTGGCCAGTGCCGGCGGTGAGCTTACCGTCTTCAGCCAACCCGGCATGGGCACCACCATGCGGCTCATGCTACCAGCCGCTGATGCCGACCCGCGATCGGCGCTCGCGCATGAAGGCGGCCGCACATGAGCAAGCCGAAGCTGCTGATCGTTGAGGACGATCCCGGACTCTGTGCGCAATACCGCTGGGCCTTTCCGGCCTGCCGCGTGGTGATCGCCAATGATCGCGACCAGGCTGAGAAGACCGCCCGCCGGGAACAGCCATCGGCGGTGCTGCTCGATCTTGGCCTGCCGCCCGATGCCGAAGGCATCTCGGAAGGCTTCGCGACGCTCGAGGCACTGCGACGCCACGATCCCAACCTGCCGATTATCGTCGCCTCCGGCCAGGGGCAGCGCGCGAACGCACTGCGCGCCATCGCCCTCGGCGCCTATGATTTCTGCGAGAAGCCGGTCGATCTGGCGGTACTGCGGACGATCATCGACCGCGCCCTCCGCTTTCGCGAACTTGAAGAAGAGAATGCCCGGCTTTCGGCCACGCCGCAGGCCACGCCCATCCGGGGCATTCTCACCGCCGACGAGGGCATGCTGAAGGTCTGTCGGACCATCGAACGGCTGGGCAGCGTTGCCGTTCCCGTACTGCTGCTGGGCGAAAGCGGCACCGGCAAGGAAGCGCTGGCCCGCGCACTGCACGATATGGGGCCGCGTGCACCCAAGCCCTTCGTCGCCCTGAACTGCGCCGCAATTCCCGAAACCCTGCTTGAATCCGAGCTATTCGGCCATGAGAAGGGCGCCTTCACCGGCGCCGTCAAACAGGTGATCGGTAAGATCGAACAGGCCAATGGCGGCACCCTCTTTCTCGACGAGATCGGCGAAATGCCGGTCTCCCTGCAAGCCAAGCTGCTGCGCTTCCTGCAGGATCAGGTGGTCGAGCGGATCGGCGGGCGAACGCCGATCAAGGTGGATGTGCGCATCGTCTCAGCCACCAATCAGCCGCTCGAGGAACAGGCAGAAAGCGGCAAATTCCGCGGTGACCTGCTCTATCGCCTGAACTCGGTGACCGTTCGGATCCCGCCGCTACGCGAGCGGGCCGGCGATGCGCTGCTGCTCGCCCGATTCTTTTTCACCCGCCATATCAAGGAGTTCAGCCGCAAGCTCAAGGGCTTCGATCCGAAGGCGGCAGAGGCCGTCGCCACGCATCGCTGGCCGGGCAATGTCCGCGAGCTTGAGAACCGTATCCGCCGCGCCGTATTGATGACCGAGGGCCCCTACATCACCGAGGCGGATCTCGAACTCGGCGCCGCCACGACGTCGCCCGAAGCGGATTTCGACCTGCGCAGCGCCCGCATACGGACGGAGCGCGAAATGATCGACCGGGCGCTGAGCCACAGCAATGGCAGCTTGGCCGCCGCGGCTAGGTTGCTGGGCATCAGCCGGCCGACGCTCTATGGCCTGCTCGATGCGCATGGCCTGGCGCAGGCCCGGACACCGCCCCAGGAGGCTGCAACGGAAAGCCGCGACGAAGGCTAGTGTCGGCGCGTGGTCTGGCCGATATTGCGGCCGCCGGGCCGGCTGGAATTTCTACCCCCGGCGCACGACTTCTGACGTGCCCGGTTGGCTCGGCGGCCGGCCTTGTCATAGTGGTTTGGCCGTATTTGTTTAGATCGTATCGATATCCGATGTCTTATGATGCCTACTGAGCGGAGAATCCCGATGACGTCCCGACCGAGCTTCCGCACCACCCTGCTGGCCGGCGTCCTTGGTTTCACCCTGCTGGCCGGCGGTGCCTTTGGCCAATCGCTGCAAAAAGGGCGGGATGCCCTGATCAAGGGCGATCTGCGCACCGCGCAAATCGAGTTCCGCAACGCCGTCCGCAACGACCCAGCTTCCGCCGAGGCGCGCGCTGCCCTGGCGCAGGTCAGCCTTGATCTGGGCGATGGCGACACCGCCGAGAAGGAAGCTCGGGCGGCGATCGATCGCGGCTTCGACAAGGTGGCCGGCACCCGCATGCTGCTGCGCGGCATGCTCATGCAGAACCGCGCCCGCGAAGTGCTGCGCGAATTCCCAATCCCAGCAGGCGCCGGCCCGGATCCCCTGGGCGCCCAGATCGCGGCGGCGCACGCCTTCGCCCAGCTCAACCTCAATGACCGCGAGGCCGCCCGCAAGGCGGCGGCGGAGGCACTGCGGCTCAACCCCAAGGCGCTTGAGCCGCACCTCGCCGCCGCCGCCATCGGCTTCTCGGAAGGCAATCGTCAGGCCGCAGAAGCGGCGATCGACCAGGCGCTGGTGATCGATTCAAACTCGGTCGATGCGTTGCTGCGCAAAGCCGGCCTGCAATTCGAGCGCGGCGAGGCCGATGCCGCTGCGGCAACCCTAGGCCATCTGCTGAAGACCGCCCCTGCCCATGTCCCGGCACATATCCTGCGGGCCGAGGCTCTGCTGCGGGCCGGCAAGCCGGCAGAAGCCAAGACCGAGGTCGACGCCGCGCTCCGCCTGCAGCCGAACAGCGCGCCGGCTGCCTATCTGCGGGCCGCCATGCTGGTGCAGGCGCAGGACTGGAAGCCGGCCGATGAGATCTTCCAGCGCCTGGGCTCTGCCCTGGCGAGCTTCCCCGACGGCTTCCTGCTGCAGGCGATCGCCAAGCGCGGGCTGAATCAGATCGAACTCGCCGTCGATGCCGCCCAGCGCTTCGTTGCCCGCCGCCCCGAGGA
>Ga0114963_10001024_pt1 | contig 19304 bp, 20 predicted proteins | sample C_131016_EF_Meta_FD_87019 | JGI IMG/M metagenome (GOLD analysis project Ga0114963, IMG submission 87019) | Freshwater microbial communities from Lake Croche, Canada to study carbon cycling - C_131016_EF_MetaG | ecosystem: Environmental > Aquatic > Freshwater > Lake | place: Lake Croche, Canada...
AATAGGGAGATCTCCCCAATTTCCTTTATGAGAGCCATAAGCATTTTCTATATTTATTTGTTTTTTACTAATGATTTTTACCATAATCATCTTTTATTAACTGTTACTGTTTTCCATTACAGCGTTTTCTAATATGTATCATATTACACAATATAATACTTTATCAATATTTATTATATATTTTGCTTACTATCTGACATAGTTTTTGTATAATTAACAGCTCTAGTAGAAAGTCTAACCCCATTTTTAGAAAAGATAGATTGATTAGATTGTATATGCCTTGCGAAAAATATATTGATTTAGATACTTTTTAGGTTCATCAGGAATAGGTTTTTTTAGTAAAATTGCCTTTGCGTTTAACGTGATGAAAACCCTTAGAGCGGTTATGAGAAAGGTTAAGAGAGATGAGCTCAACTTCTCTAAGGTCGGTGGTAAAAAGAATAGAAAAGATAGTGAGGTTTTATTTTTTTTGGAGCAGTAGTCTAGACGTTGCTCACAATCCATCTTTAAATGCATTATTTGTTTGCCAAATAAGCTATTCCAGTGAAGATAATCTGAGTAATATTCTTAACTCCTTCAAAAGGATGACTAGCAAGAAAGGGTCTATGTTAGAAAAATGCCTTAAAGTTAAGAAAATAAACTATACGAAAGACATATACAATAAGCTACTTTCAATATATAAATTTTAAATAAAAAAGAGAGACTAATAATGGCGCGTTTTTTAGTGATCGCTGCAAGCAGTGGGATAGGCAATGCAACAGTAAATCTATTAAAAGAGGCTGGTCATAGTGTTTTTACTACGGCACGTAATAGAAATAAAATAATCCCAGACGCGGTTTTAGATGCAACTGATTTTGATGCGGTAGAAGAAGTATTCAAAAATGCAGGTGAGATTGATGGCGTGGTAAATTGTAGTGGTTCGTTATTGCTCAAACCAGCGCATCTAACTAATAAAGAAGAATATCAGAAGGTAATTGAAGCATCACTTACCACAGCATTTGGCACAGTACGTGCAGCAGGAAAAAGCATGAATAAAGGTGGTTCTGTAGTACTCATTTCATCAGCTGCAGCGATGACAGGATTAGCTAATCATGAAGCTATTGCAGCTTCTAAGGCTGGGATCATCGGTCTAACTCTATCAGCAGCAGCAACTTATGCACCAATGAACTTACGTTTTAATGCTATTGCTCCTGGACTTGTTGAAACATCTCTAACCTCTGCAATTACTGGCAATCAAAATACTCGCAAATTTTCTGAGTCTATGCATGCACTAGGACGTTTAGGTAAACCAGATGATATAGCGAGAGCAATTGTATTTTTTCTTGATCCTGCCAACAACTGGATTACTGGACAAGTTTTAGGTGTAGATGGTGGTTTGTCAAGGATAAGTCCTAAAATAAGAGGTTAAAAAATGTTAAAAAGACTATTAGTAACTCTGATGTCTTTACTTTCTATCGGGTCATCACATGCTGATGATAACAACCATAAAACTGCTTATGATTTTTCTTTTAAAGCACTTTTAGATGAAAAACCAACTTCCATAGAGCAGTTTAGGGGAAAAGCACTACTGATTGTTAACACCGCATCGCAATGTGGATTTACAAAGCAATATGAAGGTCTTGAAAATCTTTACAATAAATACAAAGATAGAGGATTGGTAGTAATAGGTATTCCTAGTAATGATTTTGGTGGGCAAGAGCCTGGTAATAGTGAGGAGATAGCTAATTTTTGCAAATTAAATTATGGAGTAAGCTTTCCAATGATGTCTAAAGAAATTGTTAGCGGTAGTAATGCTCATCCATTTTATAAATGGGCAAAGACTGAACTTGGTTTTGGCACTGCACCTAAATGGAATTTTCATAAATATTTGGTTAATAGGAATGGTAAAGTAATTGATTATTTTAATTCCACAACCAATCCAGATTCTTCTCATTTAGTAAAAGCTGTTGAAAACGCTTTAAAAGAGCAATGAAATCTAACCCTAAAACAATCTTAAGCGATCATCTTTCAAGTGGCAATGTAATTTATGTTTATTAGAAAAAAAATAGCAATTATAGGATCGGGAATTTCAGGGCTAAGTTCTGCGTATTACCTAAAAGATAAATATGAAACAACTCTTTTTGAAAAAGACAGTCGACTAGGGGGTCATAGCAGAACGATTAAAATCAATAATGATATTGATGTTGACACTGGATTTATAGTGTTAAATGACCGAACTTATCCATGCCTAAAAAAGTTGTTTGATGATCTGAATGTAGAATTATCTAAAACTGAAATGTCTTTCTCAATTTCAGCAAATCAAGGACAGCTGGAATGGTCTGGAACATCATTAGATAGTTTATTCGCTCAACGTAAAAATGTTGTTAACTTTTCAATGCTCAAAGGAATTTATGATATAGTAAAATTTAATAACAACGCTGTTTCGATGGTAAAAAAATCTCCTCTGATAACGTTAAGAGAGTTAATTAATGAGATGAAACTGGGTAATTGGTTTAAAAACTACTATATATTACCAATGGGTGGGGCTATATGGAGTTGCTCCTTAAAAGTGATGTTAGATTTTCCTGCAGCAACATTTGTTAAATTTTTTGAGAACCATGGCTTGCTAAATATTAATAACAGACCGCAATGGTATACGCTAAAATATAAAAGTATAAGTTATGTAAAAATCCTTGAAGCTGAGATTAGCAAAAAGGGAAAAATTATAAAAAATGCAGATATAAAGTCAGTCACAAGAGAAAAAGATATGGTTAAAATTTCTAGTGGTAGTGAAATTGTTGACTATTTCGATCAAGTGATTTTTGCTATTCATCCGGAAGAAATACTTAAAACCTTAAAAGATCCAACCTTAGATGAAAGAAATATTCTAACAAAATTTTCCAGACAAAAAAATATTGCCTATACTCATTCTGATACAAAACAAATGCCAAGATTAGTTAAATGTTGGAGCAGTTGGAATTATCTCTATGAAGAAAACATAGAAGAAAATAGTGTTTCTGTAACATACTGGATGAATAAATTGCAGCATATTGAGCAAAACTTTCCTTTATTTGTAACGCTTAATCCAATAGAGAAAATTGCTGAAAACAAGCTGTTTGATGTTCATGAGTTTTATCACCCTATTTATAATAATGATGCTATAATTGGTAGCCAAGAGCTAGAAAAAATTCAAGGGTCAAATTACGCTTGGTTTTGTGGCGCATATTTGCGCTATGGCTTTCATGAGGATGGCATAGCAAGTGCAGTAAATCTTTTGAATAAGATGGATCAAAAAAAATGAATTCTTCTATTTTAGAAGCTTTGGTCTATCATAAAAGACATGCACCAATAGAATATGATTTCTCTCATAAAGTATTTTACTTAGTAATAAATCTGGCTGAGCAAGACAGCTTTAAAAAAATGAGATTGTTTTCAATAAATAAGTTTAATTTTTTTAGCTTATACTGGAATAGCTATGGATTCGATAAAATAGAAGATCCAAAAAAATATATTTTGGATACGTTTAAGAAATTTAATTTAGAGGACAAAATAATCAAAAAAATCATGGTAATTACAATGCCTAAAATCTTGGGGTATTGCTTTAACCCTGTTAGTTTTTGGTTGTGTTTTGATCAAGAAAACAACTTACTTTCTGTGCTTGCCGAAGTAAATAACACTTTTGGTGAGAGACACGCATATCTATGCTTCAATAAAAATTTTAATGCAATAAAGCCTGATAATATTTTAACTCGTGAAAAAGTTTTTCATGTATCTCCATTTTGTAAAATTGAAGGTGAATATGAATTCAGGTTTGCCATAAATAAGAAAAATATTAATATAAACATAGACTATTACAAAGATCACAAGATTTTGATCACTACTTTGATTAAGGGTATAAATACCCCTCTAACAGATAAAAATCTGCTAAAGAATTTCTTTATTTATTCTATATCCGTAATTAAGGTTATATTTTTAATTCATTATCATGCTTTTTGGTTGTGGATAAAAAAAGTTTCATATATAAAAAAACCTTCTAAACCAAAAGTTGATATAACATAAAAGTAAATATGAGCCTAAAAAATATCTATAATTTAAGTAAAATATTTGAAAAAGCGGACACAGGAGAAATAACCATTAATACCCCTGATAGTAAACAATTATTCTTCAAGGGGAGCAAAGGAAATATAAGTTGCGATCTGACTATAAAAAATTGGCAAGTAATAGATTTAGTTGCTAAAAGAGGCGATATAGGACTTGGCGAAGCCTACCATTTAGATTTTTGGGAAAGCTCAGATGTAGCAAATTTTTTAACTTATTGCTGCCTTAACATAGATAAGATTAAACAACATGTGGATGGCAATTTCTTTAATCGGGTAATTTTTTATTTTTATAATCATTTAGTTAGATTGAATACTAAGTGCGGGAGCAAAAAAAATATTTTAGCTCATTACGACATTAGCAATGATTTTTATCGAATCTGGCTTGACTCGAGCATGACTTACTCTTCAGCGATAAGAAACAATGAACAGGATAGTTTATACCAGGCTCAGCTTAATAAATATCATAGAATTATAAATAAGATTGATCTGCAAGGAAAAAATACTTTAGAAATAGGCTGTGGATGGGGTGGGTTTGCTCATGAAGCTTCAAATTTTGGCGCCGATGTCACCGGTATCACTATTTCTGATAAACAGTATAATTTTGCTAAAAAAAGAATTGGCAATAAGGCAAATATTTTGTTGCAAGATTATCGAGATGTTAAAGGAAAATATGATCGAATAGTATCGATAGAAATGCTTGAAGCGGTAGGAGAGAAATATTGGCAAACCTATTTTAATCAAATTAAAAAATCCTTACTTAGTTCTGGTAAGGCTGTTATTCAGACAATCACTATTGATGATGATTTTTTTGCCCAATACAGAAAAAACAGCGATTATATACGACATCATGTCTTTCCAGGTGGAATGTTGCCTTCAAAGAGCAAACTTTGTGCTAGTGTTAATAAAGCAAAGCTTCATGTTAATGAGATATTTGAATTTGGTCATGATTATGTTTGGACACTAAGAAAGTGGCAAGATAATATAAAAAATCAAAAAGATAAATTATTAGCTCTTAATTATTCAGAAGAATTTTTGAGGGCTTGGGATTTTTATTTAAGTATTTCTATTGCTGGATTCTTATGTGGTAGAACTAATGTTATACAAGCAGAAATATTTAATGATTGATTTTAAAGATAAACATAAAAATTTATATTTGATAAAATATGGTTTTTTCTCTCTATGTTTGTCTTTTTTAGGACTGCCTCTTTATATTCACTTGCCTAAATTTTATCATGATAATTATGGGCTATCACTTGCGACGATCGGCACTTCTTTATTTTTTTTGAGAATTTTTGATGCCATAATTGACCCGATTTTAGGAATCTTATCAGAACATTTTGCTTTTACTCAGAAAAAGTATCTGATAATTTTTGGCTTAAGCTTGGCTTTGTTTTACAATGCTTTTTTCAATTTGCCCGAATTCCAATCGGAGCAATTTACTCTCTGTTGGTTTATAGTTTGTACCATTATGGTATATTTATTCTTTAGTTTGATTTTCATTAACTATTATAATTTGGGTGCTAGATTAGCTAAAGACGCTTCATTAATTGTAAAATTATCGTCTTTTCGAGAATTATTTGGTTTTTTGGGCATGATCCTTGCATCTATCTTACCATTTATTCTTTTCAAATTTCTTGGTAGCTATAGCCAGGCGTTTGTGATTTATGGAATGATTTTTTTGATTTTAGTTGTTATTGCGCTTTTGCTTTTGCCTGATCTGCCTAAAAATTACAAACTGAATTTAAATAATTTTTCCAATCCGTTTCGATCTTTAAACTATATTTATCATCATAAGTCGTTAAGGCTGTTAATAATATTGTTTTTTATTAATTCAATTCCTCTGGCAATTACCTCCAATTTATTCACATTTTATGTAGATCAGGTGCTTTTAGCCAAAGACTTACAAGCTGCCTATCTAGTCACTTATCTGCTTTCTGGAGCATTATGCGCCTCTTCATTCTCTTTTATTTTTAAAGATTCAAATAAAATCCATGCTTTAATAATGTTAATGATTATTTCTATAATAGGCTTCTCAATTACCTATTTTATCGATTCTACTAATAAAGAGTTTTTTTATTTAGTCTGTATTATATCTGGCTTCGGCTTAGGTGGTGAAATGGTGTTATTGCCAGCAATGGCAGCAGAAATGCTTAAAGACAATCCACAAAATGGAAATGTGTTTTTCTCTATCTGGGGCTCATGTAGTAAAGTTAGCTTAGCACTGGCGGCGGGAATATTTTTGCCACTAATCTCTAATGAGAAAAATATTTATTATATAAGCAACATTATATTTTTCTATGCTATAATACCACTTGTGATAAAAGTTATATCGATCATGTTAACAGTTTTTTTGAAAACTCAAATAAGTAAAGGTTCAGCATGAAGAAAATTAAAACATTTTTGGTTATCTTACTTTGTTTTATAATACCAGGCTGTTCTAACAATAACATTGAATATTACGGCAACAAAAAACATAAGGTGGATTTAAAAAGTTTTTTTAGTGGCAATATTGAAGGATGGGGAGCAATATTTGATTACAGTGGAAGGCAAATTCGAAGTTTTAAGGTTGTAATTAAAGGCAGCTGGAATAATAACGAAGGACAATTGAAAGAACGGTTTGAGTTTGATGATGGAGAGAAAACTGATCGCACTTGGGAGATAGTCTTTCAAGATAATCAAATGTTTAAAGCCAAAGCTCATGATATTGCGGGTGAAGCCAAGGGCAGACAGAATGGCAGTGCTGTGAATATAAATTACACCCTACAAGTGCCATACAAAAATTCTACTATTAACCTTAGAATGGACGATTGGATGTATTTAATAGAAAATGATTTAATACTAAATCGCACTACAATGAAAAAATTTGGCTTTAAGGTGGGCGAAATTGTCTTATTTATGAAAAAGAAAAAATAATGAAGAATATTTGGCTTATTGGAGCTAGTGAAGGAATAGGCAAGGCTTTAGCTAAGGAATTGAGTTTGGATAAAAATAATTTTCTTATTCTTTCTGCTCGAAACCAAGAAAGCTTGCATGAGCTTTCAATTGGAATCGAAAGTAGTTTAGTAACTTACTTGGACGTTAGTAGTGCTAAATCGATTGAAGATTCTTTAGCAATTGTTAAGAGCAATAATATCAAAGTTGACTGCTTGATCTACCTAGCTGGCTTCTACGAACCCATTTCAGCTGCTGAAATAAACATGGCATCAGTAGAAAAAATGATTGATATTAACCTAACCGGTGCAATCAGAGTCATGAGTTTTTTAGCTCCTGAATTTATTGTCAATAGAGCAGGACATGTTATTTTAATTGGTAGTGTGGCAGGATATAGAGGATTACCTAATGCCATTGGTTATAGTGCTAGCAAAGCAGGTATAATAAATTTTGCTGAAAATCTCAAATGTGATTTAGCTAAATATGGGATTAAAATTCAAGTGATTAATCCCGGATTCGTTAAAACAAGACTAACCGATAAAAATAATTTTAAAATGCCTTTTATTATCTCGCCCGAGGAAGCAGCCAAAAATATAGTTCGGATCATGCAAAGCAATAAATTTGAGGCAAGATTTCCTTTTATTTTTGCTAATTTTATAAAATTTCTTAGCCAATTGCCCTATTGGCTATATTTTAAAATAGTTAGTTTAATAAATTAAGTTCTTAAAAAAGGAGACTTTTTACAAGCTCCGATAAGCACTTAGCGCTTCCTCACGTGACGCCTTAAGGTCTATGATCGGCATTGGGTAAGTTTTCCCCAAAACAATACCAGCTGCTTTTAAAGCATGTTCTGTAGCTTCCCATGGACGAAATAAAAACTCATTCGACAAATGTTCTAGCTCTGGTACAAAACGACGCGTGTATTCACCTTCTGGATCAAATTTCTCTCCTTGAGTAATTGGGTTAAATATCCTGAAATATGGTGCAGCATCTGCTCCTGAGCCAGCAATCCATTGCCAACTAGCGCTATTATTTGCAAGGTCGGCATCAACCAAGCAATCCCAAAACCAGTCTTCCCCATTATGCCAATGCATCAATAAATTTTTAACTAAGAAAGATGCGACTATCATCCGAACCCGATTATGCATATAACCAGTCTGCCAAAGTTCGCGCATACCAGCATCTACTATAGGAAAGCCTGTTTGTCCATTTTGCCATGCTTTTATAAAACTTTGGTCATTTTTCCATTGGAATCGATCAAACTTAGCTTGGAAATTATCTCGTGGCAGCTTTGGAAAATGATAAAGCAAATAATAAGAAAATTCTCGCCAACCAATCTCACTCAAAAAATGATCAACATCTTTTGAATAAGAATAATTTATAGCTTTTTTGGCTTGCGCGCTATACCAAACCTGATTAGGCGAAATTTCTCCAAAATGTAAATATGGAGATAATCTAGAAATATTTTTCTTTGCGGGATAATTCCTGCTATCTTTATAATTTAATAAACCATTATCTAAAAACTCCTGCAATCTTTGTTGCGCACTATCTTCACCAACGCTCCAAAAACTCTCCATTCTCTTATACCATTTTTTGTCTGGTAATAAATTAAGCTCACTTAAGGCAAAGTTCGAATTTTTTAACAAAGAAAGTTTTTGAGGCTTTGGCAATGGCTCTCTTGGCTCAGATGCACGCAAGCATCCGTTACGATAAAATGGGGTAAAAACTTTATAAGAAGACTTGTCAGCTTTTAGTATTTCCCATGGTTCCCACAACAAGGATCCATTGAAACTTTTACATTCAATTTCTAAACTCTGCTTTATTTCGTTATCAGCCTTCATCCTCCAAGGTTCATAACATCTGTTCCAATAAACCGCACCTATGTTATTTTCTTTAATTATTTTACTAAGTATCGTTTTTGAATCACCAACATAAAAATTAAGCTTATTATCCAAAGATTTATCCAAGCTTTGCAAAGAATGATGCAACCACCATTTACTAGCGCTACCAAGTCTGAAGTCGGCAGCTAGCTCATCATCAAATAAGTAAACCGGAAGTACTAAACCATTTTTGGCAGCTTCGAAAAGCCCGGGATTATCCGATATCCTCAAATCTTGACGAAACCAAAAAATTGTAATTTTATCAGTCATTTGACCAGCAAAAAAATTGATTTTATCGCAACATCATAAAGCATGATATTAAATGAAAAATTGTTTAATATACCTTAGAAAAAGATATCTTAACAAAGCATACATAACATTTAAAATTAAACAAAGAATTAATAAGATAAGGCATATTTTTTATTTCGTAGGAATGATGGTGGAGAATTAGGTAGTCAGCCTCGACGTTTAGTCTTTTTATTAACAAATAATTAATTTTGTGTTGCGACATAACTTACTATAAATTATAGGAGTTTATCATGTTATTTACATTACGTTACTTACAAAAAGTATATACTGCTTCTCAAAAAAGTGATGGAGCACTTTTGGCAGTTCTTCAAACTGAAGACCTCATTATAACTGTAAATAATGCTAGAACTAATAATATGGATCTAACTAGAGGTGCCGCTCACTATTCACGCAAGAAGAGCTAAAAGCTGCATTTAATTTTAGTCCGGACGTTGTTGGCAAGACGATAGAATTAGCTGCCAATGCCGCAGATCTAACAGCAATAGAAAAAATTATTGTTTTACCCAATGTTGTGATCGCTCCTGAAGTTTGGGATACGGCAATTGATATTGCTATATCAAATCTTTATAAAAAGATACTAGACTTTATTCTTGAAAAATATATTAATGAGATTTGTCCTGACTATTTGAAGAGTGCATTTAAAGAAGCCGTAGGTTTTGGTTATCAAGATTCAATGGAATTGATTCTTAGAAATCATGCTGATATGATTACTTCTCACACTTGGAATGAGTCGTTTATAAAGACTGTGGAAAGTGGTCATCACAATATAACGAAGTTTATTCTTGAGAATAAACCTAATGATGTTGTGATTACTCCTGATAGTTGGAATAAGGCATTTGAAAATACTAAAAGACCTCGTGAAGAACATGTTGCTGATGGACGTTCTGATAGAGTTGTGCGAGCAAGAACAGAAGGGAAACAAGGTGCTGCTGGCGCAGGGGCTGGTATGCTACATTGGAAATAGAAAGAGAGGTAAAGCTGCATCTCCTGCTCACGGCGGCGTGGGAAGAGCGTAAATATAATGCTGCGGGTGTGTAATTATGTAATTAATAAATTTGTATGAAATATAAAAATAAAATTATAGCACTCACAACAATACATGGTAAGGAAAAAGCTATTGCGCCATCCATAAAAAAAATTCTCAAAGCAAGTATTTGTAAAATTAATCACGATACCGATTTATTAGGAACATTTTCTGGTGAGGTTGATCGCATAGGAAGTGTTGAGGAAGTTTTGAAAAGAAAATGTTTGTTAGGTTGTGAGTCGTCTTCTATACCTTACGGAATAGTAAGTGAGGGTAGTTTTATACCTTATCCACCATTTCCTTTCATTGGATGTGATAGTGAGTCTATGCTATTTTTGGATCTTGAAGATGATATAGCTATATGTGAATCATTGATTAGCACAGAAACAAATTTCAATAAATTAGAAACAGATTCCTTAGACGAGGCTTTAAGCTTTGCTGAAACTGCTTTATTTCCTTCACATGCCATTATTATTAGGCCTAATATCTGGGAAGATAAATCAATTATTTTCAAAGGAATACAAATTAAAACTGATTTAGAAATTGCTTTTACAGAAGCTAAAAAAAATTCTTCTGACGAAAAAATCAAAATAGAGACTGATATGCGCGCCCACATGAACCCTTCTAGAATGAAAGTTATTGTGGCATTAGCTGAAAAACTTGCTACTAGAATCGCATCACCTTGTGTTAAATGTAATGCACCAGGATTTGGAATAATACGCATGGAACCAGGTTTACATTGTGAATATTGTGATGCGGTTACAAAGTTAGTGAAATATGAAATATATGGCTGTGCTAAATGCGGTCATGAAGTTTCTAGATCACGCTCAGATGGAAAATCGAAAGCTAGCCAATCTGAATGTGAAATCTGCAATCCTTAATAAAACTAATATTTTTTATTTTCTAAACTCTGAATAATATATTTAGCGAATTCTTCGATTGTTTTTGATGAATCATCTTTTTTTAAAAGTGCTATTTCTGTATTCTCTAAATCAGGCAAATTATATTCATTCTCTATTACTTTAAGACCAACTGCCAACATATTGATAGGAAGAGCTGTTAATCCTAAACCAGCTTTAACGGCTGCAATAGTGCCAGCTAAACTAGGGCTAGTGTAAGTGATTTTCCAACTCTTATTAGTAGCATCAAGAGCGGATATAATTCTTTTACGGTATATACAAGGTGAGGGTGCAACTACCAAAGATAATGGCTCTTCTGCTTGATATCCTTCACTCGCTACCCATACTAATGGCTCTTTCCAAACTTTTACACCTTCTTTCTTATATTGAGGATCTCTTTTTACCAAAATTATATCATAATAATTTTTTTCAAAGCCTTCTTGTAGATACAAAGTTAGATTGCATTCAACATTAAGCTGAACATGAGGGTGATATTTCTTAAACTTAGATAAAATATCTGGTAAATAATGAGTCGCAAAATCTTCAGGTACGCCAAATTTTATCTCACCTGTAATATCAGGTTCTGTTAGTCTACTATAGACCTCCCATTGTAATTTTGTAATTTGTTTGGCATAATTTAGAAAAACTTCACCCTCTTTAGTTAGGGCAATCTTGCGAGTATTGCGTTCAAATAATTTACAATTCAAATCACTCTCTAGTTTCTTTATTTGTAAACTTAATGCTGATTGAGTACGACCAACCATATTTGCAGCACTAGTAAAACTACCACTCTCTGCAATGGCAATAAAAGTTTTAAGTAATAATGTATCTATTTGAAAAGGCATTTATTAAAAAAACTCATAACTTTCATAAAAACTATTAATTTTATAAAATTATATACTTATGTTATATGTTATGCATTAACAAAATTACTAAATATGCATGGAATCTAATTATTTTATTTTTGCCAATTTATTTAATCCAGTAATATTATTTTTTATCTTAGGAATAATTGCTGGGTTGTTAAAGTCTGACTTAGAGCTTCCTAGCGGTGTGAGTAAGTTCTTGCATGTTTATTTATTAATCGCAATTGGCTTTAAGGGTGGCGTTTCTATTAATGAAATAAGCATACTAAGTGACAGCATCATCTTTACCATTCTAGCAGGAATAAGTGTTTCATTCATCTTGCCTTTCATTGCCTATAAATTACTATCAATTACTTCAAATCTTGATCGATATACTATAGCAGCAGTGGCAGCAAGTTATGGATCAGTGAGCATTGTAACTTTTATGGCAGCAACTAACTTTCTGAATTCAAACCAGGTCAGTTATGTGGGTTATATCATTGTTATATTAGCCTTAATGGAAGTGCCAGCAATTTTTTCAGGTCTTGTACTAGCAAATAGGGATAATATTTCTAAAATGAAGTTATTTAAGCAAATTCTTACCAGTAGTTCAATTTTATTATTATTTGGTGGTTTGATAATAGGGTGGGTTACAGGTAAAAATGGCCTAGATAGTATGAAAGGGTTCATAGTAGATCCTTTTCAGGGGATGCTTGCTATTTTCCTTCTTGATATGGGTTTAGTTGTTAGTAAAAATATTCATAAAAAGAATCTTTTTAATTTTCCGGTTTTAGCGTTTTCTATTTATATGCCAATGATTGGAGCGGTTTTAGGGCTGTTTGTAAGTAAAATAATAGGATTAGATGTTGGCACTGGTTTGCTGTTTATTACGCTTTGTGCAAGCTCTTCATATATTGCTGTTCCAGCGGCTATGAAGATGACTCTACCACAGGCTAATGCGTCTATTTATATACCAATGAGTTTATCAATAACTTTCCCTTTTAATATCATATTTGGAATTCCATTTTATTACATTATTGCCAAATTGGTTTTATAAGTATAATAATTAGGTCTTATTCTAAGATAAGAAATAAAAATGATTAATATAAATTATAGAGCTTATTTATCCTGCGTTATTATATGCTTGATTGTGAACTTGTTAGCGGGGCTAGTAGCCCAATCATCAGTATCAGATTGGTACCATACTATTCATAGACCAAGTTTTACTCCACCTAACAGCGTATTTCCAATAGTTTGGACTATTTTGTATGTTATGATGGGAATCGCTTGGGGATATATTAATACTATTAAAAAATTCAGTAAGATTTCATCTAAACAGAATGTATATTTTATTTTTCAACTAATACTGAATTGCAGTTGGTCATTTATCTTTTTTGGTGCTCATGCTATTGAGTTTGCATTAGTTAATTTGGTTATTTTGTGGGTTCTTTTAATAATAACCATCTATTACTTTTTTAAAGTTTCTAAAATATCTGGATGGCTTTTAGTGCCGTATTTTTTTTGGACCTCCTATGCTTTTATATTAAATTATACAATTTGGCGATTAAATTAGATTACAATAATGACTTGTTTTATAAATAAGCATCTTTTTTGTTTTGGGTTGGGTTATACAGCTAATCATGTAATCAAATATCTTAAGGAATCCCAAGACTATTATTGGTCTTATACTGGCACCAAGCGCACATTAACCTTAGTAAAAGAAAACAGTGAGATAAATATAATAAATTTTTATGAAAATATTATTTTACCTATTGAAACAACTCACATTCTTATATCTATACCTCCTTATAATCATGATGACATAGTGCTAAAATTATTTACACAGCAAATTTTAAAGCTAAAAAAATTGGAATGGGTAGGTTATATTTCTTCAACAGCAGTGTATGGAGATCATAAGGGCGAGTGGGTAAATGAAAATGCTAAAACTCTACCTTATACCTCTGCTAATATTAGTCGATTAAAGGCAGAAAATGAGTGGTTAAATCTTTTTAAGGACAATAAAATAGCAATTACAATTTTTAGAGTTGCCGGTATATATGGCGAAGGCAGAAACACTATAGAAAAAATCTTAAATGGTAAAAATCCTCAGTTAATTATCGCACCAAAATGCTATTTTTCGAGAGTCCACGTAAAAGATTTAGCAAAAATAATTATTAAATCTATGGTCAGCAAAATAGCAAATGAAATATTAAACATAGCAGATGATCACCCATGTGAAAACATGGAAGTGACTAGTTATGCTTATAAATTGCTTGATTTAGAGCCGCCATTACCTGTGCAGCTAAAAGATGCCAATATCTCGGATTTTGCATTAAGTTTTTATCAAGATAGCAAGAAAGTTGATAACAAAAAAGTAAAAGAATTATTAAATTATAAGCTAATTTATCCTACGTATAAAGAAGGGTTTGCCAGTATAATCAATAAAGCTATTTTAGGTTAGATAATTAAATTTACAAGTAGGAAGCCCTTTTTAATTTATCATTAATTGCTTTTCCTATTCCTACATTTGGTACTAACATGGTCGCTATAGAGGAAACGTTATAATCTTCTAGTTCATGTAGTGCGCTAAAAAAATTTCTTGCAGCTTCATATAAGTCTCCTTTCTCACTTATATTCTTTACTACAGCAAAACTCTCCGATGGAACATCGTTACCAAAAGCTAATAAACCTTCATTGTTTCTAGGATTATCATAACCGATCCTGAGAGGACATATAGGTGAATAGTGCTTATCGAGCATACCTGGTGCTATAATTTTGTGCTCTTTCTCTTTTACTTCTATTTTGCCAATAACTTTTTCTATCTGCTCTTGAGTGATTGAGCCATATCTTAACAAAGCTGGCTTGTCCGATGTTAAATCCAATATGGTAGACTCCAAACCAATAATTGTACTTCCTCCATCTATAATGTATTTTATTTTTTTACCTAAGGATTTCTTTACATGCTGTGCATTGCAAGGGCTAAGGTAAGAAGAGGGGTTTGCGCTAGGAGCCACAATTGGTAGCTTTAGTTCATTTAATATTGATAAAGCTATATTATGAGAAGGAATCCTAACTGCAATTGTATCTAATCCTGAAAGAGCGTTATTAGAGATTCTACATTGCAAACTTTTTCTTAAAATAATAGTTAGAGGGCCTGGCCAAAATACATCAGCTAATTTTATTGCATTTTCATTTAAAATAGTATCTTTTTCTATTAAAGTAAGGTCAGAAAAATGTGCTATTAAAGGATTATTGGTTGGTCTGTTTTTAATTCTATATATATTATCTATTGCCTCTTTATTTGTTGCTATAGCTCCCAGTTCGTAAACAGTCTCTGTAGGGAAAGCAATTACATTACCTTCTAAAAATAATTCGATAATATTTTTTAAATATTTTCCCCTGAATTTTATTATTTTTACCATATTTAATTCTTAACTAAGATTAGATTGTAATATTGATATAGCAAAAAGAAATATAAAAGTCTAAATTAAATGATTCTGGGCGAAATAGAAACTATATCAAAACCTTGTAATTGTTCGCAAAAATATTGTTAGGGAATTTACACTCTTAAAATTAAATAATGGGTTTTTAGTAAAAGTTTTAATAGATTAATTATATAATACCTTGATTGTTTTTTTGATGTACATATATTTGCAATAATTCATGCTTTAAGTGAGTATCTGTAATTACAGTGTCCTGCAACAAGGCGACATTGCTGCAATAGATATAGACCTGTATATCTGTTGTGCTGAGTATACGGTTGTTATAGTCAGCACAACAGATAATAAACTTGACGTGTTGTGCTAAGTATATTATTGTTATAATCAGCACAACAGTATAAAGCGGTGTTTTTATATGAATAAAATCTTAGGGAGACAAGAAGAAATAGGGTTACTAAGGAGAATTTTACAGTCAGACTCTCAGGAATTTTTGGCGGTCTACGGACGAAGGCGAGTGGGTAAAACTTACCTTATTAGGAATTATTTTACAGATAGAGAAGATGTTGTGTTTTTTGATGTTACAGGGTCACAAAATGCCACAATGTTAGATCAGGTAGCAAATTTTATAGATCGAATGGGAGAGGTTTTCTATAATGGAGCTAAACTTGCTAGAGAAACTAACTGGCAAGGTGTATTTAAAATTCTCACAAAAGTCTTGAGCAATATTCCAAAAGAAAAAAAGATTGTACTTTTCTTTGATGAGTTTCCATGGATGGCTACTAAAAAGTCCGGGTTATTACGAAACTTAGATTATTTTTGGAATCAATATTGGTCAAAGGATAATAGAATTAAGCTAATAATTTGCGGTTCATCAGCGTCCTGGATTATTGATAAGATCATTAATAATAAAGGTGGTTTGCATAATCGCATTACACATTCAATATTATTAGAGCCGTTTAAATTAAATGCAGCAAAACAATTTCTTAAACAACAAGGTTTTGATATCAGCAATAAACAAATAGTTGAACTCTACATGGTTACTGGGGGTATTCCTTATTATCTTGCGAAATATCAAAAAGGATTATCTGTAGCTCAAAATATTGAGCTAATTGCTTTTAAGAAAAATGCATTTTTACTTGGAGAGTTTGATAACTTGTTCTCCTCTCTTTTTGATAAAGCAGATGTGTATATTGATATTATTCGATATATCGCAAAAAATCGTTCCGGAGTTGCGCAAGAAGAGTTGTTTTCTCAGATCAAGGATGTTTCAAGAGGCGGAGAAACTTTAAAAAAACTTAGGGCTTTAGGAGACGCCGGTTTTGTTAAAAGCTTTAAACCATTTTCTCATCAAAAAAGAGGCGTATATTATAGAGTTATAGATGAATTTACTTTATTTTATTTAAAATGGATAGAGCCAATAAAGCAGACTTTATTTGCTCAAGGAGTGAGCAGTCACTATTGGGAAAATGAGATGCGAACACAAGCTTGGGCAACATGGACTGGTTATGCTTTTGAATCAATTTGTTATAAGCATTTAGTACAAATAAGTCATGCTTTGAAAATTAACCCTACTTCAATTCCAAATACATGGCGATATGTACCAAAAAAAGGTAGCGAAGAAAGGGGAGCGCAAATAGATTTGTTATTTGATCGTCAAGATGATGCGATTACATTATGTGAAATCAAATATACCGATAAACCGTTTGTTCTTGATAAAGAATATGTTGAGTTGCTTAAGCGTAAGGCTTTAGTTTTTAAGGAGCGAACTAAAACTAAGAAACAAGTCTTTAAGGCTATGATTGCAGCAAATGGTTTGCAGAATAATTACTATGCTGAAGATTTGATTAGTTCGGTAGTAACACTTGAAGATCTTTTTAAATCATAAAAGTTAAATTCAAGAATTTGCGTGCTTAACCAAGCATCGATTTCATTTTCTCACCGATTAGACTGGCGGCGTCTTTTAATGGTTCTCCGATCAAATGGGCATACCTTGCAGTGGTTTGAGTTTGAGTATGTCCGAGCAAGGCTCCAATTATTGGTAATGATAAGCCGCTAGCAGCGCCAATAGAAGCGAAAGAATGTCGTAAATCATGGATACGCACATCATCAAGTCCGGCGCGTTTTCTAATTCTGCGCCAGGCTTTTTGTAGATTTATCAAATGCTTGCCTTCTACAGTGCCATAAATCACATATGGATTATCTTGCTTTCGCTCAATATTTTCAAAGATTTCTAATACGAAAGGAGAAATATAAACTGATTTTTTGCCTGTTTTACTATCTGGAAGATTTATTCTATGATGGAGTTTATCAATATACTCCCATTTCAGAGTAAGAATTTCTGACAACCTACAACCGGTTAGTAGCAAAAGCTTAATAGCATTTGTAACACTGGGATGCTCAATTTTAGCCCAAGATGCTTCTTTTAACACTGAGCTTAATTTATCTATTTCTTCAATAGATAAAAACCTTTCTTTTTTGTTTTCAGGATATTTGTCTATGTGTTTGCATAAAGAGCTGGCATCGCTTCTTAGGCTCCATTTTCAGCTAAGCTTAACATTTTAGACAGGAGTGCTATGCATCTATTGGCAGCAATTGGTGTGTCGCGTAAGTCATAATGAAGATCAACCACATCTTTACTAGTTAGCGAATTAATTTTGATTCTGCCAAGAGTAGGAATTATGTATTTACGTAGTAATACTTTGTCACCTTCAATACTTAATTTCTTCTTATGGATTTCGGCATGTTCCTTTAAATATCTATCTGCTAAATCTGCAATAGTCTTCTGAACTTTAAGCAAATGCTTTTCTGATGATGGATCATTTCCTTTGCTCACTCCGGCAAGTCAATTTAAAGCTATGTCTCTAGCTTGGTAACAAGTCATGTGACCATGGATGCCAATAGCTGGTTTTCTTTCTCTGCCATCTTTAGTGCGGTAATAAAGCATGTAAACTTTTTTATCTTTGGGAGTTATTTTACAAATGAATCCTTTGAGCTCACTATCTCTAATAATTACATCTTTATTTTCAGGCTCTACAGCGTCTATTAAACGTGCAGTAATTTTTGGCATTTTACCGTGATACAAAAAAATTGCAAAACGCATATGAAGCAATTATTAATACTTCAATCATAGAATTGCAAAATATAGTTGATCATGCTGTTGATATTTTTGCTGTGGTTGAAAATGATCACCAACAAGCAAGCGAAGATTTAAAGTCTGTCCTAATCGGTAATATTGATATCATCAAAGATTTAGTGCAAAGCGGAGGATAGATTAAAGTTTAAGTGATCAAGATGCGGCGTAACAACGAATTAGATTATATGTAGTGCCTCACTTTTGAATCACACTGGTTTGCAAATACCGGCTCAAATTAAATGACTTTAAAAATTCAGTCTAGCTTGATTTAATTGACCACGAAAATTATCTGGTTCACATTAATTGATTCTATAGTTTTCTCAGGCTCACTTTCATTTGACTCTGTAAATTCAATTTATTGCTTGATTTTGACAATTATGCATAATTTTTATAAAAACAGTTGGAGGTTTTATGCTAATCAATGTAAAATAATTTCAGTTATTAGATTTTCTTTTAAAAAGAGAATTTTTAGTCATTATGGCGTTTTTGAGTTATCTAGATTAAGAAAGAATGCCGTTAGAGCTTGCTATTAACATGGTTAAAATTTGAACATGACCCTTTTTTACCAGGATCCAGGCGGAAGGTCAAGGTAAGATTATAGATGTTGAGTTTTTAAAGACCTATCAAAACCCTCAAGCAACGTCAAAGAAACAAAGCATAGTTGATGTATTATGTAAGTGTGTGAACCAGTAGTGATTCACAATAAAATAGGAAAAGATAAGAATTAATGGAACAATTGTGGTTAACTATATTAGGAGTAACAT